>Ga0209517_10000017_pt1 | contig 282462 bp, 208 predicted proteins | sample PeaSoiMetSII2010_FD_187695 | JGI IMG/M metagenome (GOLD analysis project Ga0209517, IMG submission 187695) | Peat soil microbial communities from Weissenstadt, Germany - SII-2010 (SPAdes) (version 2) | ecosystem: Environmental > Terrestrial > Soil > Wetlands > Peat | place: Germany... | reverse complement strand
AGGCGCGGAGCGGGAACGGCAAGACGGCGTCGTTGCCCGTGAACATCGCGACGGCGGGACGGAAAACCCTCGCCTCCAGACGCGAGAATAACCGGGCGACCTTCCAACCATAGGGCGTGACGAAATAGGCGTGGGTGCGAGGTGGACGGAAAATGAGGCCTTTGAGCCGCAGGCGGCGTAGATCGTAGGTCATCTGAGCGCCCGTGTATTCGCTGATGGTGACGCCCAGAAGGTCGGCAACCAAGACGCGTAAATCGCGATTATGGAAGCCGTCGATCAAGTGCTGAAAGAGGGTCAAAGCCAGAAGCAACGCCATGACACGGGGTTGGCCGAACTTCAGCGCCGGCGCCTTCTCACCGTCCGCGGTGACGGTCGGTTGCACCACGCGTTGGATGCTGTCGCCGCTCAAGCCGCTGTTATGGCTGACGCGTTCGACCTCCAGCAAGCGCCGGTTGATTTCACGGCCGATCTTCTGCAAGTAGGGCAGATTGGATAATCCCTTATTGACGTCAAAATCCTTCGGATTGCGGAAGGTCCCTTCCGTCCGGCAACCGCGGCCTTCCTTGAAATACTGTTTCAGGTCGAAGTTCTTGTAGCTGATGTGCAGGCTCGGATGCACGCCGTCCTGAATCACGCGGGTGCGGAACTCCCCCGGTGTTTTCTTGGTCACCACCCGATCGAATACCAACTGCACCCGGTCCGGCCGGCCCAGGTCCAGATTGTCGCGGATGACCTCTTCGAAGAACTCACGGCCCCGCAGGGGCCGGTCGAAGATCTGGGTGAGGCTCACTTCCATCTGCCAAATGGATAGACTCCAATCGTAACCGGCCTGACGGTCTTCCCTCCGCAACGGCAGCGGAATCCGCGCCAGCCATTTGCGGAACACCCGATCGATGTCCTCCGGCCCCAGCGAATCGCAGATCTGCTGCAACCGCTGCGGCTCATCGCACGAAAAGAAGCCATTATCCAGGGCCTCATAGGCGATCCCTTTCTTGTCCAGTTGGCGCTTGGCCCACTCATGGCCGTTCAGACACAGCTTGGTGGACCATGGCGCGTAGCTGCACACTTTGAGGAACAGCGGGCCGAAATCGGCATCGTCAATGTAGAAATAGTAGTGATTGACGTAGACCGTCTTGTCGCGCGTGAACAGGAACTGCCCGTCGATCTTCTTGCCTTGGAAAGCCTGGGCCTTCTCCTGCGCCACTCCCACGAATACTACCCCATCGCGGATCTCACGTTTCCGCCGGAAATCGTTGGCGACATCATCCTTGCGTTCCTTGTGGTCGAACTGGTAGACGGGAACGCGCTCTCGTTCCGCCATCGTTTTCACTGCTTCCCGGAACCTCTCCGTCACCTGCCCCAGCACGACCGGCGAAGGAATGGGTTTGCCCAGTTGTTCCCTCATGAACGTCACCAACCCACCCGATGTCGCCAGGGGCCCGATGTAGCCGTTCAGGTACAACCGGTCCAGACATTCCACTTCCAACGTCACATGTCCGTCCAACAGTTCCGGGATGCTCGCCATGCCCTCGATTCTATGCCCGGACCGCAGTTGCGTTCTTGGCGTCTTGGCGTCTTGGCGAGAGACTATAGAAAGCCGCCATGACTGAAAATGCCATCGCCAAACAGATCGTGGACGCCGCCTTTCGCATCCACACCACCCTCGGCCCAGGCTTATTGGAATCGGTATACCATGCTGTGCTCGCCTATGAACTGGCTCAGCGTGGACTCCGGACGGTCAGCCAGCAGCCAATTCCGGTGGTCTACGGAACGATTCGGATCGACATCGGATTCCGGGCTGACCTGATTGTCGAGGATCAGGTGATCGTCGAGATCAAATCGGTCGAAGTCCTCGCGCCGGTCCACAGAAAGCAGATCCTTACCTATCTGCGGTTGGCCGACAAGCGGCTTGGTCTGCTGATCAACTTCAACGCGGCCCTGATCAAGGACGGCATTTCCCGTATCGTCAATGGGCTGGAAGAAGAGCCGCACGCAAAGTCGCAAGGACGCCAAGAAGATCCATGAAGCCACGGGTTTCCACGTCTTGTCGGTTTGAGGTCGAAGACCTCGCTAGAATGCAGGAATGAGGTATTTCCGTTGGAGTGAAGGGAACGAGGTTTATCTTCCCTTGATCGATGCGGAGCATCGCGCCCTGTTCGGACTCGCCGATGGGCTGCAGCATGCGGTTTCGGCGAGTGCGCCGGGTACGGATGTACGGGAACACCTGCACCGCCTGACCGCCCACGCGGAAGAGCATTTCACCCATGAGGAGTAACTGATGCAGTTGGCGGGGTATCCATCTTATGGTTGGCACAAACACCAGCACGACACCGCACGACGACGCCTCAAGTTGTACGCTCCGCTAATCGAGAGCGGCGACCAAGAGGCGGCGGACGCGTTCTTGGAATTTCCTTTGTGGCTGGCTCCAGGACCATACCGGCCTCACGGACCGGATGATGGGAGCATACCTACGGAATCACGAGCGGACCCATGGCGTGAATCATCCCGAGTAACTGGCGTCGAAGGCGTGAAGTGATTGGGTAATGGTCGTCGAAAAACCTGCCTCGCAGAAGCGGAGTTTGGGCCAGTGCCCGCGAACCACGATTGGTCAGGCACTGCTGCTTAATTGGTCGTTTCAGTTATTTTGGGCAGAGATGTCTTCTGAAGCTCAACTTCCGGATAAGCCGACCATCCGGCCAGAGACCCTTCCTGGGGTGTTAAGGCGTTGGCGATGACAATCGGGGCAGAGAGCCTCATTGTCCGATGGTTCAAAATGCTGACCACAAGCCTCACAGACTCGCGTGATTCTCACGGTCGGCCGCATCCCAACAATTTTCATTGTGGCTGGCGGAACGCTGATCATCAGTTGGTTCAAGAACCTCATAGCGAATTGATCGGGGGTGCTCTCGGCGTCCAATTGAACATCGATGATGCCGCAGCGACTTTGGCGGCGCCTTCCTGGCGATTAAGCGGGCTGACGATCGGCGCGCCCTGACTACGCGATCATCAGCGAGGGACAAGAGCATCAAATCCGTGTCGAGGCTCAGCGCGTTGTGTTCGCCGGCGGGGGCTTCATGTTTTGTCTTTGTAAGGAACGCTCAGATGACGCTCCACAGCATGCTTAAACACATCGGCGCGCCGCGCATCCATTTCGTTTTTCCGGCCCAGGCCATCTGGAGGGGACCGGCTGATGCGCGACCGTATCCAGCACCGATGGTTTTATTGACGACGTCGTTCGCCCGCGGTGCGAACGACGCGCGGGCTTATGACGAAGTCGTCGTCCCGTTCCTCGATCGCATGATCATGCAATTCCCGGTTGCCGGCTATCCTGTCGACCCACCTGCACCGCCCTTGAGCGACCTGCTTAAAGATTGGAACATTGTGGTTCGCTTCAGCGACCGGTTCGAGCGGGTCTACCGACGCGGGGATTCGACCAAGACCCTGCTCGTCGAGTTCCAAGGCGTGTGAACTGCAGGCCACCGGGGCGTGCGATTCTTTGACCGCCGTTTTCTTCCGTGCTTTGTCAATTCCCAGTATCGGCACTGGGCGTGGTACTGGATTTCTGAACACTGATGTTCAGACCTCGACTTTTTGGTGCTCAAATCCCCTTTCGGCTGTAAACTTAGGCAGGCTCCGCTCTCCGCGATACGAAGGAGCGGTCATGGCAAAAGAACGAAACACTTTGCACACAGCATTTGCCGGGAATTCGGGCAGCGAACGCCGTTCGCACCGCCGCTACCTGGTTGATCTGGTGATCTGCTGCAGAGCGCTGCCAAGCCGTAGAGTTGTTGTGGGCAAGACTTATGACATCAGCAGTGGCGGCGTTCGCTTTACTTCATCGGAGTTCATGGCTCCCGGCACGAAGGTGGAACTTGCAATTGACTGGCCCGTTCCGCTGGACGGTGCGTCCCCTTTGCAGTTGAAAGGTTGGGGCACTGTGCTTCGCACTGACAAACGCGGCACTGCCATCAAGATTGAGCGCCACGAGTTCTGCCCTCAAAGGACCCGGACTGTTCCGCCGCCCGCGCATGGCTTCGGCGGCTCCGTTGAACAACGCAAGCGGGATTGACATGCACGAAAAACTGAGCCAAATCATCCTTGATAACCTACAGGACCTTTCAACGGGGCAAACCTCCGCGAGGCGTTCAATCTCAGTAAGTCAATTTGTAGTTGAGCGTCACAGAACCGAAGCCCATAAGGTTGATCAGGCTGTTCGCGTGCGTGGCAAGAATACCACCAAAGAATGTGGGAAAGGCGCCGGCGTGTCCTCGAAGGATCATGCCCCCCGTAAGGCCGGGCGATTGTCCGAGGCTGTTGGTCTGCGGCTGCGGCTGCGCCCTCAGTGCGGGCGTCGAGCAGCTGTGGGGCCATTCGCTCAGTGCCGGCCCTTCAAACTGGTACTCCCCTGACGTTTCCACGACCTGCGCGCACTGTTCGCCTGTGACCTTGTCCGTGATCACCATACGGTATTTGCCGGTCAACTCCCAGAACACCGACGAGATGTTGAGGTTTCCTTGGTTCGCGAAACCCGCAGGAGGGCCGGGAAACTCAAACGTGACGTCCCGGGGGCCGAATGCCGTCTCCGTGGTCCCCTGGATGACAAAAGGACTGGAGCCAGCCAAAGTCACCGGCTGGGGAGTCGAGCAAGAAATCTTCTTCGGGGGTATCGCTGGGCCAAGATTGCCGACCGCGCCTCCCCCGTTGGAGGAAACTACCATGATGAGCAAGGGAGCTGAGCCAAACTCGACCATGCCCCCGATAAACTCAAGCTTGAAAGGAGCGCTCATAGTTTTGTTTTTAGCGATCCCGGCTTGTTTTACAGCAAGTCGTGATCTCTTCACAATCTCCTTGTTAAGGATACACGATTTTCTTTTCCCTGGTCCGGGGAATCTGTGGGTTCCTGGAAGGAGACCGCCGACACTTTCCACACTTCTTGGGACAAGGAGTGCGACGCCGTCCAGTACGTGGTCAGCTGGGGCCTGAAGCAGGGGTTATGTGATGGGACTTGTGAACGCAAACTGGTGCGAACGGCGCGCTCTGCCGGATTGCCGGCCTGCCGCCGGAGGACATTCTCGGGCGGGACGACGGGGCCCTGTTCGGCCCATCCGGGGCACAGGCCGTAAAAGACCTCGACCGCACAATCATGGCCGGCGGCCGCATGAAGACGGAAGAAGAGGAGCTGATCTTCAAGACCGGAGAGCCTGTCAAGTACTTCACCGCCGGCCGCTGGCACTTCTTCGATTTGAGAATGCGAAACTGCCTGTATTATGGGCATCTTTCGTGGTTTCGAGGCGGCTGGCGGAGAGCTGTTATCCCGGTTAACAGGTTTCCGTGCACGATTGTTTGGCTCGTCAGGTAATACAGGGAAAATCGGCATTTTGTTAACAAGTCGATCGCCGGAGTTGCCTCCGAACCGATGATGACAGTTGCGGCCATGACCGCTTAGCCGCGAGGAGCTGGCACGCGCGCTCAAAGACGGCTTCACCGCCAAAGAAGTGGGGGCCGAAAAAGCTTGGCTGCTGGAGCTGGTGGTGACCCGCACGCAGGATAGTTCGCTGGCCAACACGACTGCTCACGCGCGAGCCCTTCGACCGCACCATGAAATTCGACGAGGCCATGGAAGCCAAGATCGCCGGGCTGACATTGGACCAGGTGAACGAAGCATTCCGCAAACACGTTGATCCGTCGTCGCTGAGAGTGGTGCGCGCGGGCGATTTCAAGAAGGCGGGTGTCCTACAATAGCAGACGCAGAGGTGGGACAGACGATCGTTTTTGGTCGTCTGTCCTCCTCGGAAAGAGGAGGAATGACATGCTACCTACGCGCCGCGATGTGCTCCGGACGGCTTTAGCGGCTGCGGCTTTGAGACCCGACCGGGTCGCGCTGGGCACTTCCGAGAAACTCCCCAACTTCGTCCTGATCTTCCTCGACGATTCGGGCTGGGCCGATTTTCACCCGTTCGGCAATCCCGCTTACAAAACCCCCAACGTCGAGCAGCTCGCCTCGGAAGGCTGCCGGTTCAACAACTTTTATGTGCCGCAGGCGATCTGCTCGGCCTCCCGGTCGGCCCTGCTCAGCGGATGCTATCCGGGGCGGACCAAGGTGTTCGGGGCGCACGGCCCCGGTGCGCGGGGGCTAGATCCCAAGTTCGCCACCATGGGCGAAATCCTGAAAGCGCGCGGCTACACGACTGCCGTGTTCGGCAAGTGGCACATCGGCGACCAACCGGAAACCCGGCCGTGGGCGCGCGGCTACGACGAATCCTGCGGGCTCATGTACTCCAACGACATGTGGGAGTATCATCCACAGAACCCGCAGGCATACGCCAAATTCCCGCTGCACTTCTGGGAGAACGGCCAGATCAAAATCGAGCGCGTCACCCCGCAGCACCAGCCCATGCTGACCACGTGGTACACCGAGCACGCCGTGGATTTCATCCGGCGCAAGAAGGACCGGCCGTTCCTGCTGTATCTGCCGCACTCCATGCCGCACGTACCGATCTTCGCCAGCGAAAAGTTCAAAGGCAAGTCCGGGACCGGTCTGTATGGCGACGTGATGACAGAGATCGATTGGTCTGTGGGCGAAGTCATGAAGGCGCTCAAGGCCAACGGCGTCGCCGACAACACGCTGGTCTGGTTCAGCTCCGATAACGGGCCGTGGATTTCCTACGGTAACCACGCCGGCAAGACTCCGTTCCGCGAGGCCAAGGCCACCAGCTTCGATGGCGGCACGCGCAGCGCGTGCCTTCTGCGTTACCCCGGCCAGATCAAGCCCGGCACCGCCTCGACCCGCGCATGGTGTACCATCGACATGCTTCCGACGCTGGCTCGCCTCGCGGGCGCGAAGCTGCCGGCCAACGAGATAGATGGCCGCGACGTCTGGGATCTCATTTCCGGCAAGCCCGGCGCCACCAACCCGCACGACTACTACGCGTTCTCCACCGGGCCGAACTTCGAAGCCGTGATGAGCGGCGATGGCCACTGGAAGCTGCACGTTCCGCACAACTATCAGACGCTTGTGAAGGCCGGCAACGACGGCGCGGCGGGCGAATACCGAACGACCGAGATCGGGCTTTCCTTGTACGACATGGAAAGCGATCCGTACGAGACCAGGAACGTGATGGATGCGCATCCCGACGTGGTCAAACGCCTGAAAGCCTATGCCGCCGAGCACCGGGCGGCGTTCTATGCGAACCCCGCGGCCAAATGACGTGCCGGCCGCCCCCGGACGGGCCTCCTGGGAGCAGCAGGCGACCAGGAGGAGATTGCCGCGATGTCCAACGATCCATCTACTTCTGTTCCGCTTGGCGGTCGTTGCAACTGGGCCTCGTTCACTTCGTAGTTAGTCCTCGAAGATCTTTGACGTGACGTGATAGACTCTGATGCTCTTACCCATTCCCGAAATGTATTTGCGGGCCTGTAGCGATGCGCCATCTCTGATGAGGATGCCGCGCTTCTCCAGGGCCTTCGCTATTCCGGTCGCATCATATCCCTTGCACACCTCATTTTTGAACACTTCCGGCAAGATGTAGTAATCAAATGCCTCCTTGCTGGTGATGCCTCCTGGCCGTTCTTTGAATCCACAACGTTGAATGGTCCGGTCAATGCAGTCGAGCACACAAATGTCGTGAAATCGTGATGCGCCATGCAGTTCCAAAAAGTGCCGCACTTGGCTGATTCCGTTTGAAACGTCACCAGCCGCAGAGCCGCCGCGATGGGCCAGCCATGCGTCAAAGCATTTCTTCCCAGCATCAAAAGCCTCTCCCTTATCCCAGCCGGTTATCAAAAGGGAGGTTGCAATTTCGCCAGCCGCCGCAACCAATGCAAAGCGATGGATGGCGCGGGATACTTCCCCGGATATGGTGCCTGTCGGCGTCACCTTAGCTTGAAACTTCTTGATCCCCATCTCCAGCGTCTCCTTGATCTTGGCGAACTCGTTGTCGAGAAGCGCTGTGATGAAGGCAGGAAAGGCCGTACCGTAATAGGTCTGGGTGGCGGCTTGCAAGGTGGTGGAAAACGCATCGGCATTAGGCGCGCCATGCAGGTTTTCAAATAGCCCAAAGCCCACGCCGGCATCACTGGGGATGTCCAGACAGCGCACCATCTGACCGCCCTTGATCTTTGTGCCACCCTCGTTCATGTACGTCGTGAGATCCTTCTCGCCAGTGCTGAGGAAGATGTTCTGCCATTCATACGTGCTGCGCAATGTGCACGTCTTGCCCATTCGCATTTTGCCACGGGAGTTCGCCAGCATGTAAACCATCTCGCCAATACTTTTCGCATCGGCCTGGGCAATTTCATCGAGCGGAAGTAAGGCGTGATTGTACTGTGCGGCGATGGCCTCCAGTCCATTCGAGGTCGCCCGCCAGTTCTGCATGTACTTCTTGTTCGACATTACGCTGGTTGCCACAAGAGCACCGGTCGTCTTGCCGGTTGACGACGGACCAATAAAGTTCAAGCCGCCAGATTCGGCATTTGCGAAAGGCATTAACGGAGCCGCAAAGGCAGCACTCACCATGAATACCAGGCGGCTGTTGCCACTACACTTCCGGGATACATTGTCTTGCCACTCAGCTAAGGTGCCGCTTTGAAAGGTGTACCGTTGTGCCAGGGTCGACTGAAATACAATCTCCACATCCTTCTTCTTTGTGAAGACCGTCGTCGGTGTGACGTAGCTGTCCCCATGCCAGCCAAGGCGGGTAACAGATTGTTTACGCTTTGGGGGGTTGCATCCCATCAGATAGCGGACGAAGAGTTCCTTGCCACGCTTGGAGGGATCGATAAACTGAAAGCCGCGGCGCAATAGCTCTTCCCGGACCGCCGAAGCGTCGTTGTGCAGGAGATTTCGAGGCAGGGTCCACGTTCGGCGCACTGCATTCATGTCGTTCCACCCTATCTCGAGCCCGGATTCATCTTCATCACGAGATTGCACGATGGAAATCACCTCAAGTTTTGAGCAGATACGAAAGGCCTTGGGCTCGTCATCATCGTCTGCTCGTTCCGGCGTAAAGTATACGCCGCTGGCGACCACGGAGAATCCATTTGGCAGACCCCGCTCTTCTTCTTCGGTCTTGGGCTTTTCCAGGGCGAGAAGCTGGAGCACATCAAACAGCGTTTTCCTGTGCTCTTCGCCGATGTTCTTCACCAGCGTCGGGAACCCGTATAGGTGGGCGTCGGTGTCCTCGGCCTTTTCGTAAATTTCCTTCGCTTCATCTTTGAATTTGTGCCAATGTTGTTCCCGGTGTGGCGAGAATTCGTTCACCAATGTAATGAAGCGAACCGCGTCTTCCATGGGCATTCCGCCACGGGACGCCACACGATAGAACGCATTGCGAGTGTGGTATCGGTGCGGGTGGTCGGGGAACAACGGCGCAAGCAAGCACACCGCAACCGCCGTTCTGTAGGCCTTGAACAAGAGCGCGGCCGATACAACGGGTGGCTCCGCGGCGGAATCCGGCTCCCGGCGAATGACTTCAACCTTTTCGTCTTTGCACCAGACCGATGGAAAGATTACGGACTGATGCCCATATGGAGCGTATTCCCCGTCCTTTGATTGGCAGCGAAACTCAGCAATGCGGTGATACTCGTGGGCTGCGCCTGCCGTGTTCATTGGCTCGTCAATCAGGAAGAGAGCGTGTGAATTCGGCTTGCCTTCGCGACCCCAAGAGAACGGCTTTGGAATGCCGAACGCTTCATAGGTGCGGACAAAGACCGGTGCCGCGGCTGGCAGGTCAATATCGTTATCAGCCACCCAGTACGTGCGGTTGTTGCGCTCGACCGGGGTGCCGCACAGAATGCCCAAATTGCACCCGGCTGGTATCTCATCCGGCGAAACGAAGTCGTGAAAAGCAGCGTCAGGCCATCCTGGGATAACCGGCCTCTTTCCAATGGCCGGGTTATCGTTGTCGTCGCGACACGGCGGGATCACAACAAAGTGCAGCCCCATATCCCATAAGGTCTGCGCTTGCCTCTTGATCGATTCGTGGTCTAAGGACGCTAATGCCCGGTCGTAACTGCTCTTGACTGAAGCTGGTCCTGTGCTGTCATAAATACGTTCATCTACTAACAAATGTACTCCAGCCGCGAGTGATTCCTATTCACTGGCGGCTTTTCTTTTTAAATTGAAGTTGTTGAAGCACTCCTGCCACTGAAGCTCGGTGATTCGGTGTTGTTGGCCGTACCGGGTTGAACGAAGCTTTCCGTCCCGTATCCATGACCAGACAGTTCGGTCACTTAACTGTATTTTCTTGGCAAGTTCCGCAATCGTGTACCAGCCCTTTTCCTCTTGGCGCATAAGGTGTGTCTCCATTTCTATATAGACAAGCCGATAGTGGGAGAAGGCAGTTTAGGGGTCCTAGAAAGATTAAAATCCGATTAAGGGTGTTCGGCGCGGAGGGTACGGCGGGGCGACTGGACAACCCGCCCACTTGGCCGAAGGGTTGGCCGAGAAAGTTGCACAACCGGATCCTATTGAATCTTCAGGTAGTTACGGTTTCATTGGACAACTGGACAAGTGAAAATCAAAAAATGATGGTGGCTTTTTTTATGGGCCTGTAGAGTGATACCAAGGCTTCCGCGCGCGAATTCTTGTTTTTGTAATTCTACTTGTCCAGTTGTCCAATAAAACAATAAGTACCCATAGATTCAATAGGTTACCTTTGTGCAACTTTCTCGGACAAGTGTTCGGACAAGGTTGTCACTTGTCAGTATATAGGGATATCTATGTGACCGGCTTTTGCTGCGCACCCACTGGACTTCCCCGTCGTTGCTCTGGGATGCGGCCGTTACGGCAACAGCTTCTGATACCGCAGCCAGCCGCCAAACCGCTCGATCCAGTTGTCTGTTGGACGGCCGCGGGTTGGCATGCCGAAGCCCTGACCGCCATCGGCGTAGCTGTGCAATTCGGCAGATTTGTTGGCGGCCTTCCAGGCCAGGTAGAGCGATGGACTGGAGGCCGATATCGGGTCATTGTAGGCATGCAGAAAGAAAGCAGGCGGCGCATCATCCGGGACCTTTATCTCGGCAACATTCATACAAGGGTAGATAGCTCCGACGAACGCGGGGCGATTGGCCGAGCCGTGTTGCAACGCGGCTTGGAGGGCCACGTAGCCTCCAGCAGAGAAGCCCATGATGCCTACCCTGGTGGGGTCAACGTGCCATTCAGCGGCATGCTGGCCGCACGATTTCAATCGCGCGCAGACCATCAGCTGCGGCCATCGCGCGAATCTTCTACCTCTCGATTCAACCCGCCATCCAGCTGTCCCGGACTGGCCGATGCGACCGGCCCGCCCTGAGCGGCGTTTGCGCGAGAATACTCCTCATCGGTTCCGGTGTCAGCGAGCCGGTGCTTGAGAACGAAGCCGCTACACCATGTTGCGTGGGCCACTCGGCAACCAGCGTGCCCTCGGAGTTCCACGCCAGTATCCGGAAGGCGCCACCAGAGGCGATGATCACAGACGCAGCGGCAGCGATGTGCAGACCTGGCCAGAAGCAGTCAACGGAAACAGGGCGCTTTGGCTTAAGCCGCGTGTGCTTTCACAAACTCGACGGCGCGCGCGGCTACCCGCGACACTTCCTCCGGCTTCGCCCCCGCCAAACCATGCCCCGCGCCCTCGACCGTAATGAACTCGTGCACCACGCCGGCTTTGCCCAACTTCGCGTCCATGTCCTGCGACAGGGAATACGGCACGTCGGTGTCGGCGGTGCCGTGGATCAACATCGTGGGCGGATATTTCGCCGTGACATTGCGGATCGGGCAGTACGGCTTGAACCATTTGCCCTCGGTATGCGGGTCGTGTCCGGAAACCTGCTGGGGCCAAAGTCCGTTTTGCCGGCAATATAAGTAGAACTTGCCCCGCTGGTTGCCCTGCGGCGGGTCGGAGACGGGCGCGGTCCCGACGGCCTCGAGCGCGTCCTCCTGGGAGACCAGCGGCTGGCGGCGATAGAATTCATCGGGTTGCGAATACCACGGCCCGACGATGTCGCCGTAGCCGAAATAGGAGACCAGCGCGCGGGGGCGCGGGTTGAGACAGAAGCCGGTCATCTGGGTCAAGTAGCCGCCCGCTGATGCTCCACCGGTGGCAATGCGGCCGCGGTCTATGCCGAAGCGCCGGGCCTGCTCGTGCAGCCACTTCCACGCATCCCGCACGTCTTCGATGATCGCCGGGAGCTTGGTCTCGGGCGCCAGACGGTAGTCGATCGCGACGATCACGTAGCCCTGTTCGAGCAGACCTGCGTGGAACGGGCGCGTGATGCCCTTGCGGTTCCCGGAGATCAGGGCGCCGCCGTGAATCCACATGAGCGCCGGTTTCGCCGCGCCCTCAGATGCGCCATAGACGTCCGCGCGAATCTCGCATCCGGCGGTCTTATAGGTGAACGTCTGGGCCGCGGCGGGCTGGGCTTGGGCGCGCCTGGCGGAAAAGCCGATGGCGCCGGCTGCAAAAGTGCGCAGGAACTGCTGCCTGGTCATGGTTGCCATCGTAACCGATTTGGGGTGCGATAGAATGCATCCACGCGCCCTTGGAGGGGACTGGCAGGCTTTGCTGACGGCGTAATGGCTGCCTGCGCCGCGCTACGACGGTGGATTGCACGGTACGTTCCTTTCCCGGTGAGGTACCCGTACAGGCCCGGCCGGTACGGCATTCGCCAGGTATGGACCACCTTCGCATGGAGATCCGACGTAAACGGTCCCGTCGCCATTCAATCGGCGCAAACAGTGTCAGCCCCGGCGAGGTGCGTGCAACATCCAAGCCGCGTAACCCCGCCCTTGACATGACCGCGGTGGCGACACCGTTACGCGCACAACCGGCCGCCGTCAAAAATCTTGGAGAAGAAACCGGATCGGCGGGTTTGAGCGAGTCATTCGAACAGCATCACCCCCGCCGTGGCCGCGGTCGGCTCCGCGGGGAAAGAGGGGAACTGTCGCTGGGTTCAGCGCTTCTCTCGACCATCACCACAAAGAAGAGGCGGCCACGGTCCCAGCCGCCCAGCCAGCACACGCGCCAGCCTTGGATGCGATCGCCGAGCGCGACGGGCGCGCGCAGCCGTAGGAACTTGGTCTGAACCGGCATAGTCACAGACAGGCATGGCTCCGTTGGGCGAAAGAGTCAAGTCTGGCCGAACGACGATCCGCCACCGTGATCGAGGGGCGGTTCTCCACCTGTAAACCAGTGGGTCGAAGTTCGTAATCTGCACTTGAGGGGTCAAGTGATCGAAACGAAAACTGCTGGCCGTTGGTTAACAGCGCGAATCAGAGGTCATGATCCGAAATGACCTAGATCTCCCGGAAGGATTTTAGAAGTACGACCCGAGTTGAAGTGCCTCCGGACCCCTATGAATAAAGGCTGAAATGATGGTGCTGGGAAAGTTTTCTGCCCCAACAACGCCTTGCATCCGAGTCCATGGGCTCGACGGAGGAGCCGCCGAACGCGCCGCGATCCGCGCCAGTCCCGCGGCCGAACCTGTTAACCAACGGTCGATTGTCGTGATTCACCTGGGGAGTCAGACAATCGGCACGGAAACCTGTTAACCGGGTTAACAGCTCCTCACTAGCCGCCTCAAAACCACGAAAAACGCCCATAATGCAGGCTGTTTTCGCATTCTCGGATCGATGGGGCAGCGGCGAAAGACCAGTGCGGTCGATGGCTGCGGGGACGGAAAGCTGGAGCCGACCGAGTCCGGCTCTCCGTTTGTCTCTTCCGGGCCGGCATTTGGTTAACACCGGCCCGACGCGTGATTTCGGCAGTCGAGAACGCCGTGCTGGCCGCCATCCATAGTCGACCTGGCACTCCTCGCCGACGGCGGTCTCGATCACCACACGGGCTTCCGGCGAGGGGTTGGGACGGAGTTGGCGAACGAACCGCCGCACACTCTGGTAGCCGCCGGCAAAGCCGCAGGTGTCCACCAGATCCTGCCAGATGGCCATGGCATTGCGGCCACGGGAACGTCCCAGCTCGATCGTCTCCAGATATGGCTCGCAGGCGCTGGCGGTGGGACTGCGCCCGGGCGGCGGGCTATCCGACGCGGCGGTGTGGCCGCCCAACTCCGCGCCAAAGTCGGTGATCACCCCGTTGGCCGGTTTTGCGGAGGGTGGCTCGGGATTGATCGGATCGGCCGCGTTTACCAGCGCGGAGTCGGTGATCACCTCGTTGGCCGGTTTTGCCGCTGCCCGCCCCCACTTGCCTGGCGGGCGGAAGGCGATCCCGGCGGCTTTCAGGTACCCTGCTGCCGTTTCCCGCCGCACACCGGTTGCCCGCTGGATGCGACGTAGGGACCATCCCAGCCGCCCTAACGCGATGACTTGCTGTTTGTTTTGTTCGCTCAAGACGTTACTCACATCGTCGGAGGGTATCGCCCTCGCGCTCGAGTCAACGTCCTGGATGAGGAGTTATCGTTGGCCGGTTTTCAGGTGATCATGTATGGCCGGTTTTGGGTGTTCACCGAGGATCGAGACTCCGGCTCCCCCTTTAAACCTTCGGAAAACCGGAGGTCTGGGTGAAAGTTGGGTGGGTGGAAGTTGCTTATTGTGCCCGCCGGCGCGCCCAGTACTTTTTCATCCGCACTGACACTTCTTGTCGCTCCGCGGGGTTCATGGACATTGGAGATGTATCGACGGCAGTTCTCCGATGACAAGACCCGCCGCCGTCTAACTCGGCCAATCGTCTGTAGTTTCCAGAGCGGCATGACGCACACTCTCCGGAGGATGCCTATAGGCATTTCGAGTGAATGGACGCTGCGATTCGAGTTTTCGAGTACCGCAACCCGTCCGTCCGTTGCAAGTATCGCCTTGACGTCATTTTCCACCTTCGGTTCGCCATAGGCCGTCCGGTACGTCCGCAACGTCCGCCTTCAACGGTTGCCTCAATCTGTACAAAGGTGTATACCTGATTTGTCCAGAGCCTCGAAATGGAACCTGGGAAGGGCTCGATCGCTGAGGAGGATCACCATGAACGTTTTTGCAGTAGCGCTCCTCTTCTTTACTGCAGTCTTCCTCGGAGGCGTTCTGGTTGTTGTACTCGTCGCCTTGTTTAAAGTTCGACGAAGCCGCCAGGAGCGTCTGCAAATGAAAAGGCACCTCCAGAAGATTGGCGCGTGAGCCCAGTCCTATCTTTCGGGCCCAAAGCGAGGTGTCATTTCTGGCTGCTACGACGATCCATTTTGGACAAATCTTTGCTGCGAGCGGTTCCACTCAGATGAGCTCGTCGAGCGCGACGCCGCGCCTCACGACTCAGGCGAACGACGGACCAACCCGCGTCGGCTCTTCTTTTTGACGCACCCCAAAAGGGCACTCCCTCCAACTTGGGAAGCAAAGTTCCAGCCGTACTGGACACCAAGCGGGTTCCTATAACCGGTTCCGATTTTCCATTTGCATCCCGGAGGGAAGGGCGTATAATTCAGATCAGCCGTTTCAAAGGAGCACCGCCCATGCGTATTTCTCAAACAACCTTCGCGTTCGTTCCTGGTGTTGTGTTTCTGTTTGCTGTTGCGGCAACACCCACAGAGGCGAGCAGCATTCTGGTTGGAGCACCAAATGTCGGCAGCAGTTTTTATGGCATGGCCGGAGTTGACATAGCTGCGGAATTCACGCTTTCCGGCAGTGAATACGTCACAACGGTCGATGTCGTGCTGCTGGGTGGTGCCGGCCTCTACGACTTCGCGCTTCAGAATTCACTGACCGGGTCTATTACAACTTTCGCCAGCGCTGTTTTCACCGTGCCCACCTCAGGTCAGAATACGGAGGCGATGACCGTCGATGCGACGCTTACGGGCGGCACGTATTATGTGGTCGGAAGTAAAAACCCGGCGGACACCTTTCCCGGATGGTGGGTCTCGGATGGCACATATGTCACCAACGCGGGCAGCGTAGCAAACGGGGAATGGTCCAGCAATTCTCTCACGGGACCTTGGAGTTTTACGAGCGCCACTGTTCAAAGCGGGTATTATGCCCCTGCATTTACCGTAAATGGGTCAACAGCTACACCTGAGCCTTCTAGCCTCCTCCTGCTCAGTATAGGGCTGCTTGGCATGGCAGGCGTCGCCGGGTGGAGAAAAGCGGTTTAACCACTCTGGGCGCGGGAGCTTGCCGGACATCGAGAAACAGCAAAAAATCGACAAGGCTCCTGATCGCGACAGCTACGGCGCAGTAACCGCTCACGGTCGAATTAAACGGGCGCTTGCCGGGCGCGTCGAGGATCTCCAGCGGGAATTCCAACTAGCTCGTTCAAAACCTAGGCATGCGCCACTCCTCCACGCTGCCGTTCGCAAAGTACTCATCCGACTTGCCTGAGAACTGAACCGGCCAGCTTACTCCACTATCGGCGCCCGGCTGGTTGGAGTTGATCGGCAGCGTGGCGGGCGTGTCTTGGTGATCCGTTCATGCCGTTGATCCACACTTGTTCAGCTCCGCGCCAAACAGGGCACAAACGTTTTCCGGCGGAACGTCCGGCTGGATATTGTGGACGGCCGCCAGCACGTAGCCGCCGTTCTCGCCCATCAGTTCTGACATCCGGCCTACTTCCGCGCGAACTTCTCCCGGCGTTCCGCGGGGCAGAATGTGCTGGCTATCGATGCCTCCCCAGAAGCAAATCCGCTCGCCGAATTCGTGCTTGAGCCTCTCCGGTTGCATGTTCTTGGCCGTGACCTGTACAGGGTTCAGGGCATCGATGCCGATGTCGATGAAATCCGGCAGGTAGGCGTAGACCGAACCGCACGTGTGGTAGAAAATCCTGGCTCGTGAGTGCTCATGGACCATCTGGACGAAACGTTCGTGCGCCGGACGGATCAGGCGGCGGTAGACCGGCAGCGCACACACCCCGCGGTCCTGCAAACCAACGTCGTCGCCGAACGAGACGAGGTCGATGTAGTCGCCGACCTCCCGCAGGGCTAGCCAGTTCCATTCCAGCAGAATCTCGGTGACCGCGTCCATCAGGCACGAGAAGAGATCCTGGTCGGCCCCCAGATCCAGGTACCAATCCTGAAGGCCACGCAAATACTGGGTCAGGTGCACGGGATGGAAGCGCGCGTTGTACATCACGGCGAAGTCGGTCTCCTCGCGAAGCCGGCGTGCCTGTTCGCGCAGCCCACGGTAGCGCCCGGGATCGCTGGGGTCAGGCCAAGCGTGCCGGGCTATGTCCTGCGGCGTGATCTCTCCGCACAGAGGGCTCCGTTCCAGTTCGTAATAATGGCAACCGGCCGGCTTTCGACGCACGACGCCCCACTCGTCAGCGTAGCGATCCGAGCCTAGTTCGACGTCCCCGCCGTGGTCCGGAGGATTCTGGGAAATCGGGCGGACGTCCAATAGCAGAGGACCTCTTCGTCCATGGCGACCACCTGCTGCATGCGGTCCTCAATGGCGCCGGGCTTGCCGAAACCCAGGTACGCACAGAGTCTCTCATAAGCGGGTTTTACCATGCCGGTCACGCGGGAACTCCCCAAGTCTTTAGGGACCCGGTCCGGCTGCCGGTGTTCGAGCGCCGCGAGAATGCGCTCCCGGTGAGTCATCAACCCGAGTGTAACAGGTCCCATCCGGCCGCGGCTCCGCTCAACACGCTGTGCCCCGCGATGCGGCGTGGGATCGCCGGCAGCACCACCGTTTCGGCCGGTAGATTGCCAACCCGCCGATTCCGTTAGGTCAGTTGCAGTTTCATTTAGCGTCATGAGGGATATACAAGACGCCCATGAATTCGGTCCTACTTCCAGTTTTCGCCGTTCGCCAATATACAGCGTCAAAAAACGGCGAAAACCTTATAAGCACAAGATTCTATTGTAATTATCGTCGCCAAAGGTTCATTGAGTTTTCGCCGTTTGGCGAAAACGCTCTATCCCACATGGATATCGCACACCTGTAGCAACCCACAAACCTTCCTCAAGGAGTTTTCGCCGCGCCGCAAGTTTTCGCCGAGGCGGCGGCGACGATAATTCCATTGAAATCAATAGGCTGCAAGGTTTTCGCCGATTTTATACGCTAGGGTTTTCAGCGCGGCGAAAAGGCGCATCGGAATTCCGTCAGCGGCTTGGGACTACGAAGGCGAGCCCGAACGATGACTTGACCCCTTGACCAACGTCTGGGTTTCGGCTGGAACAGTCCAAACGTGTCGCTGAGAGTCCATCCAAACAGTCTGACTGCTATCGCCCCAAGAAAAACACGTGTACCTCGACCTGCCTTTCTACCGCGGTGCCGTTCAACATGGTCGGCTTGTAGAGCCACTGCATGACGGCGTCCTGAGCGGCTTTGACCAGCGTGGGGTGCCCGCGAACCACTTTCACGGATTTGACCTTGCCATCCACACCGACCGTCGCGATTAGTTCCACGGTTCCATGGATGCCAGCATCGCGGGCAATTTTGGGGTAAACGGGGTCTTTCCATTTGATCAACTCCGCCTTCTGCATCGGCCCGTCGGTTTTCACCGAGTCCTTTGTGGGCGGCGGGCCGGACGAACCGTCTAGGAAACGCACCTCTACCTCGACCTGACTTTGAATCGCGGTGCCATTCAACATGGCTGGCTTGTACACCCACTGCTTCACGGCATCCTGAGCGGCCTTTACCAACATTGGATCGCCGCGAACCACTTTGACGGATTTGACCCTACCATCCGCTCCGATGGTCGCCAACAGTTCCACGGTTCCTTTCGCACCGGCATCGCGAACAATCTTGGGATACTCGGGGTCCTTCATGTGGATCAGTACGGCTTGCGTGATCTGCCCGCCCATTTTCACCGCGGCCTGCTGGGCAGACACGCCGGACGACGTTGGATTTGCCGGAGCGGCATGGGACTGCGTTGGCGGGGGCGGAGGCGGCGCCGCCGGATTCAAGTTCAGCGATGGGATAGCCGTGGTGCCGGGGCTTTGAACGCTGCCCGGCCCTGGCGCATCCGGCAAGTCGGTGTTGGCAGCCGGACCGTGCCGCTGGGAAACTGAGTCGGTGCCGAAAGGTCGCAGTGGACCTTTGGCCGGCGCGGCATGTCCGCCAACCGGCTTGGTGACCTCTGGAGCGCTCGGCGTCGCCGGGGTGGCGTTCGGGTTCGCTCCGGCAGCGCCCTGCCTGAGTCGGGCCGGCGGCAAGGACCACGTCTGTTGTCGTCGAACGGATTCACTAGAGGACGCTGAGTCCCTGCCCCTCGGCTCAACCGATGCCAGTCCCCGCGTCGCCTCTGGTATGTGTCTCTCCAGTCTTCGGTCGTTGAAAAACGAAATCGTACGCATCAAACCTAATACCAGAAAGGCAACAATTATTACGAACCGAAAAGTAACCCAGAAACCCAATGCAGACGCTTCACCTCTAAGCACAGCCTGGCGGATCTGCTTCGGCAGGAGAAAGTGAAGGGGCGAACGCTCCACGGAATCCAGTGATCGGAGGGCGACATAGGTGCCGTCGGCTTGGGTCGCTGGAACATTACGAAGCAGTCTTCTCGCAGTCCGCCGTTCCTTCGGTGATCGGCTGGTTCGGTAACGGTTCACCGCAATCTCAAGAGTTTGCCTATCTCGAGCGAAAGTTCCTTCGTCAGCCCGGCTTTCTTCAAGAAGGCCGATAATCGAAGTGCGAATATGACGTTCCTGCTCCAAATCAAGGCCCCGGATAAGTTCATACCGGGTTTCGTCTGGGATGAAGCCAACCCGAAACCACGGAACACGGACCAATTGCAGAAGATTCGCTTCCGTGACCAAATTTGGCGGCATGCAGTCGATCGAAGCGAGATGAAGTGTAAGGTCCCAATGCAACTCTGGATAGATCGCGCAAGCGCAGAGCCATGTGAAAAGAGGCTTTCCCATGTTGTCACGTATCCGGCTCACGAGTTCTGATGAAGGGATACTCGCGCCGTAGTCATCTGTCGAGAAAACCGGATCCTGAGTTTCCCTTGCAGACGGGCGCCCGAAAACCTCAGCCAATGTTAACAGAGACTCTGAAACCGCAGGTAGAACAATGAATTCACTGGCGAGCGCATACTCCCGCGGACCCCAGCTTGAAGTAACTACGGGGGTGAGGATCGCACGATCCGCCCATACCATAAATACGGTCGCCCAATCGACCAAGCGGCCAGTCACCAAATCCGTAAGGCTGTCACCGTCACCGAGGATCAGCAGGCGGTGCTCACAATACTTTTGCTGCAGTTCTACGAGTCGCAGTGGCGCTTCGTCGCCCCGCCAGCAGGTCCTAGGATCTCTGTCGTAGAAGTACTCCTGCGTGTGCAGTCCTTGGTCACGCAGGCCCTCGGAAAGCTGCATAAAGAGAGCGGCCTGATGGTCATGAGCCGAAGATCGATCGATCAAGACAAGGTATTCAGAAACACGAGTGTCTGGCCGGTACTTGAGCACCGGATAACCCAGGGTACCGGCGGTTGCTCGAACGCTTGAATCTACGTCCAATCGATATGAGGCGGTCGCCTGCCGCGAGTGCATGCAGCGGGCGGCCCCTGAGAATTGCGGCGACTCGTAGACCGACGAGGCGCGTGCTTCTACGCGAAGCGGCCAAGAGTATGGAGGTTTCCTTCCAGCTTGCACCTGGAGAATCATGCGGCGCCGTGAGCGCTTGCGCCACAGGTATGCTCCTAAGAGAAGCAGAGGACCGAAGAGCCCCAGAACCGTCGGAGGGTCAAATGGAAATCGGGAAACGAAAGCTTCTGCCTTTTCTCGAATCGAAACCCTTGAGACCGACTGCGAAGTTGGAGTCGTAGCCTGTGGCGATGGCTCTGGTGTTTGGGTTGTTGGCCTCCGTCCTTCTAGTCGTGGTGCAGGTGTCGGCGAAAAGGATGGAGTCGAAGTTGCCAATTCACGTGATGGCTTCTGAGCCGGTGCCGTGATCTGAGACTTCCAAATCGCGAGGCCGCAGAGCATAGCCAATATGGTGATGGCTCCCGTATAGTACTGCCATCCGGTCAGACCTCGCCGTTTCGATGATTCACGGTCCCGCCCGGACACCTCCGAAGGTCCGAAAACGGCTGCCTGCTGCCTTGGGGAAAGTAGACCCAGAAAGCTATCAAAAGCTACGTAGAACGCCGCTTGTTGCTTTTCGCTGGTTGCGAACAGGGGACAAAGGAGGGACTTCAGGTCTTCGGGCGAGATCTGTCCCCAGACGTGCGGCAGGAGAGTCTGCAAACGAATGTGGTGATCAATTCCTATTTGGAACCCCAAACGGCGCAAATGCCCCAGAAAGTCCTCGAACAACAATGGCGGGATGGGCTTAACGGCATTCATAGGCACTGCCTTCGGGATCACGTGTGGTAATCACCAACCGCTCCCGCAGCCCGCTCCAACACCGCTATGTCCTCCTTACTCTTGGCTAGTGCGGCGTAGCTTAGAACCAAGCTTTCTGCCTCACCTGGCTTCAGATTCTTGACATCGATGGCAAGTCTTTGCAGAACCCGCAGCCACGCAAGGCACTCTGCCGTTGCCGGTTTCTTCTTCAACGGCAGTGACCGGATCTTCTCAAAATGGGAGATCGCATTCTCAAGCATCTGTGACGTGAAGTTCAACGTCGCCTCCAACCGTCGCTTGACTATAGATCGCAGCCGGTCGGGACTTGGAAACGGAATATGGTAAAAAACACAGCGGCGAAGAAACGCATCCGGCAGGTTCTTCTCGGAATTACTGGTCAGTATGATTATGGGTCGAAAGCCGATATCAGCCGCAAACGATCGCCCACTTTCCCTCACAGAGAACGCCATGCTTTCAATTTCATTCAAAACATCGTTAGGAAGATCTCGAGGTGCCTTGTCGATTTCATCGATCAAGATCACCGACCGAGTCGGCCCTTTCCCCCGCAATGATTCAGGCAGGAACTCGTCGGCCTCCAGCGGTTTCATCGATAACAGAATGGCAAGCCCGAGCGCTTCGAAGGTTATGTACTCTTGAGCGGGAACATCGTCTTTACGGAACTGGACATCATGAAAGTGCCGCAACGTATCGTATCGATAGAACAGGTCTTTTGCCGTCGACGTTGTCTTGGTGTTGAACACCAATGGCGGTGGCAGATTCAGCTCATAAGCAACGCTGGACGCCAGTTGCGTCTTGCCGGTTCCGGGCTCGCCGGTTAGCAGCAATGGTACTCCGAGTGCCAGCGCCACGTTGACAGCGTCCCGTAAAGGCTTATCGGCGAGATACAGGCTCGGATCGTCCAATCGCTCGACCCTGCTGAATGGCGGCAGCACCATGTTCCTGTGAAGTAACGTCTGACCTTCGCCAGAATAAAGTGCAAAAGAACTATTGGATTTCATATAAAGCCTCGCTCCAGAAGGAACGTGTGTTGAACTTCCCTCAAGTGAGTTTCGATTTCCGCCATCCTCTTGGCGGCCGAGGAACCTGTGCTTGTGAAGATCTTTTGCGCTGCCCTAAGCCTTTGCTCCTCTGTCTCCAGGATATTGTGAAGGCTGAACCACTCCAACACGTCATCCCGCGTAATCGGTTTGAGCTCATCCAGAAGCATACAATCGCATATAACGGGACTTTGGGCATCTCCGCTACCGCGCGCTATGTCGGCAAGATCTCGGCGGGCGCGCGCTTTTAGCATCTTTCGAGCAAACGCTTTGGGACTCCACATCAGACGGTGGCCTTCAGGCGCCGAATCCGAGGGGTAAATGACACTGAGGCAGACGACAATCTGCGGCATGCGTACAGCTTGGGGCATCTTAGCCAGGTATTCTCTATAGGCCTGAATCAAACTCCTAATCTGGTCATCCCAGCGCGCGGCGCGGACGTCATGCTGCACAAAGACGAAGCCGGCGCAGGCCGATGCAAGCAGGGCACCCAGCGCGGCGGGAGACGTGTCGTCCAGCCGCAGGGCGTTGCCTGTGCCGAAGCGCTCGAAAAGCCAGGCGATGAGCCGATTCATCCGTACTTCAACAGGTCCTTCATACTGCCACGGCACCTTGACGATCTTCACCGAGGGTCCATCATCACCATGCCTCTTAAAGTGAAGCAGTTCGACGTTGTACGCCAGCCGCTCGATGAGGCTCTCGTGACATTCTCCTTCATCTCCGTGAATGAGGCAGAAGACTGTCCGACCGGGATGGCGCACCATGCTGCATGCCAGAAAGGCTCTGAACTCATCCACCTGGCTTCGTCGGTCACACATTTTGACAACCAGCCGTCCAATGTGGGGATCGCGATCGGCCCTGGCAAATGGCTCCCGAGCCTTGGTCGACCGAAGACCTAGGATCAACTCGTGCAGAAAATCCATTACCGTCCGGTACCGATCGCCTTCAGTAAACTGAAGGGCTCTGAGGATCGATCGTTCGGCTGGTTCCGGAATGTTCGGCCGAAGGCTTCGCGGCCTAACCTGCACACCCGCCTTTTGCATCGCGTGAAGTTCTACAGCAGTTTCGGCGGGGAATGGCATCCTGCCCGTTGTCATCTCGTACGTCACCACCCCCAACGCATAAATGTCGCTGGCAGCACTCGGCCTGCCCATCAGCTGCTCGGGAGCCATGTAGCGGAAAGTACCGGCGACACGACTGCAGGAATCGTCCGAGATTTCGGAGCGTTCTACTGTCGCGATGCCGAAATCAATGAGTTTGACCCGCTGCTCTCCGTCCTCAATTGTTTGGATCAGGATATTTTCGGGTTTCAGGTCACGGTGCCACACGCCGCTCCGGTGAGCCGCTTCGAGTGCCGCGCCAGCCTGGCGCACAATTTCCGCAACGCGTTCGAGATCCATGCCTTCTGGCCGGAACAAGGACCGAAGGGCTGCACCCTCGATATACTCCATTACTAGGAACGGTCGCCCCTCATCGGTCTCGCCCGAGTCCAAGATCGACACGATGCCAGGGTGGTTCAGCCGCGCCAAGGCTTCGATCTCGTTGCGAAACTTTCTCCGTGCCCAAGAACCAGGTGGTGCGCTGTGAAGAATTTTGACGACCACCCGGCGCCCCAGAAGTTCTTCATCCGTGGCAAGGTATACGACGCCAAAGCCCCCTCGCCCAATTTCGCGCTGCAAAAGGTACCGCCCTTTTAGTCGGATACACGCGTTAGGTTCTTCGGTGGCGCCGTTCTTGACGTGCAGGCCCTTGATCGTCGTGCTGGAGCCGCCCGACTGCGCCAAGAGGGATTCAATCTCCTCCAAAAGTTCCCGATCTGCCCCGCAGTCGCGCCTCAGGAACGCGCCTCGCTCCGACTCCGGCAGCCGAAGCACGCCTTCGAACAGTTGGCGAAGCCTCCCCAAACGCTCCGGTGTCATCGAAGTCCTCGTGACACGATATACGACCTCAATCCACTTCAGTGTGGCAGACCATCATACCACCCGGACGCTTCCAGCATGCCTGGGTTCGTCGGCACATTGCCGACGCCCACTAATACACGCGGATTGACCACCCCAAAGCGGCAATCGTTTTAGGCATCTGATGCGCGAGAGAGTCTGCAGGTCATGAAGGAGAGGCACGAGAAGAGCCCACTATGAATTTGACATGGGCTGTCACCGGACAGGCGGGCAAGTGTCAAATCCGAAATAGCGTTGACAATCCTCCCGCGAAGGCGTAAAGAGTCGAATGTCGCGCCGCGCTTGATCGAGCAGGCCATCGAGCGTGCCAGACCATAGTCGGATTGTGCGGTCTCCGACGGATGCCAGGGTCTTCCCATTCGGGCTCCATGCAACGCCGCTGACATGAGAGGTATGTCCCTGGAGGGTGCGGAGGTGTAGCCCGGTGGCAGCATCCCAGAGCCGGATCGTCGGATCACCCGCGGATGCAAGGGTCCTTCCATCTGGGCTCCAGGCGATCCCAAACAGATAGCCCTGATTTTGTAGGGTGCGCAACAGTAAACCTGCGACTGCGTCCCACAGCCGAATCGTCCGGTCGTCACCGGCCGATGCCAGGATCTTTCCATCTCGACTCCATGCAACACTGCGTACGAAATCTCGATGGCCGTGCAGAGTGCGGAGGGTTCGGCCGCTGGCTGCGTCCCACAGGCGGACCGTATTGTCAAAACTCGCGGATGCCACGGTTCTTCCATCGGGGCTCCACGCGACACTGTTCACATAACTCCTATGACCTTCCAGGATGCGCAACACTTGACCACTAGCCGTGTCCCACAGTCGGACCGTCTCGTCTTCACTCGCGGATGCCAGGGACTTCCCATCTGGACTCCACGCAACGCTGCGTATGTCACCTTGATGGCCGCTTAGACTTCGGATTGGTTGACCGCTTGCCATATTCCACAGCTGAATCGTCTTGTCGTCGCTCGGCGATGCTAAGAGTCTCCCATCGGGACTCCAGGCAATGCTCTCGAAGGCATGGCCGCGAAGAGCGCGAATTGATTGACCGGTGGCCGCGTCCCACACTTGGCTCGTCTCGTCGCCACCGGCTGATGCCAACATCGTCCCATCTGGACTCCAGGCAAATGCGAAACCGGGGGCGTGAAGCGTGCGGAGAGATTGGCCCATAGCGGTCTGCCACAGGCGGATCGTCCGGTCGGCACTCGCGGATGCCAGCGTCGCCCCATCTGGGCTCCAGGCAATGCTGTTCACAGCATTTTGATGGCCTTGCAAGGTGCGGATTGCTTGACCGGTGTCCGGATCCCACAATCTGATCGTCCGGTCGAGACCCGCCGATGCCAGAGTCTTTCCATCCGGGCTCCAGGCAACGCAGTTGAGAATAGCTTGATGACCTCGCAGAGTGTGCAGCGTTCGACCGCTGGCGATCTCCCAGAGCCACACTGTCCCATCTGGACTGGCGGATGCGAAAGTCTTTCCATTTGGACTCCAGGCGATTCTGAGATCCTGATGCCCTTGCAGAATACGCAGCGTTTGACCGGTTCCCACATCCCACACCCGGATCGTCCTATCATCGCTCGTCGATGCCAGGGTCTTTCCATCTGGGCTCCACGCGATACTGAACACCCCGCTTTTATGGCCCTGAAGCGTGCGGAGTCCTTGACCGCTAGCAGCGCTCCACAGGCGGATTGTATGGTCGGAACTCGCTGATGCTAATGTCTTTCCATCCGGGCTCCAGGCAACGCTGGACACCGCGTCCTCGTGACCTTGCAGAGTGCGGATTGGTTGACCGCTGGCCGCCTCCCACATTTCGACCGTCCGATCGTCACCTGCCGATGCCAACATACGACCATCGGGACTCCAGGCGATGCTCTTCACATATTTTTGATGGTCCTGAAAGGATCGTAGCAGTTTGAAAGTCGCAGCCTCCCACAGGCGGATTTTTCCATCGTCGCCCGCAGACGCCAACGTCTTGCCGTCTGGACTCCAGGAAACATCGATCGCCTCGGCCTCCTGGTTCGACAAGACCCCGTAACTCGGCCCATTCGTTAACGATGTTGCGAGCACTCCTTCCAACCCTGTTGGCAGGGGACGACCCATGTGGGCAACTTGCCATCCCAAATACAAAGCAAGGGCTGGATCTTCCGTCTGTAGCACGGCTGCGTCCGCCGTCAACTCCCTCATCCGCGCTACGTGCGCTTCCCTTGCAGTGGAAATTATGCCGCCGACCAGAGAAGCGACAACTAATAGCGAGGCGGCCATGCCAATCCGGTGCCGTCGCGCGAATTTGCGTCCACGGTACAGCGCGTTGGGCGGCCCTGCCAGCACTGGTTCATCACTCAGATGCCGTTGGATGTCAGCCGCGAACTCCGACATCGAGGCGTACCGGCGGGAGCGATCCTTTTCCAGTGCCTTCATCACAATCCAGTTGAGATCGCCCGCAAGTTGCCGGCGCAGAGTGGCGAGATTGGTCCGTCGGCAGCGCGCCACTTGAGACGCTGTCTCACCCAGTTCGGTAATTCTGTCCGATGGTGTTGGCGGCACTTCCTCGCGGATGATACGCAGCAACTCGGCCAGTCCGGCTTGTCGCAGAAACCTGCCCTCGAACGGAAGCGCACCCGCCAGCAGTTCGTAGAGGAGCACACCGAGCGAATAGACATCAGTGGCGGTGTCGACGTTCGGATTGGTGAGATTGGCCTGCTCGGGGCTCATGTACTCAGGCGTTCCCACGAGACTGCCCACCTGGGTAAAGGCGGTATGCCCCGCCGCGGGCTGGTCCGTGGCCTTAGCGATGCCGAAATCAATCACCTTGGGAACCGGCTTGCCGTCCTGGTCGAAGACCAGAATATTGGACGGCTTGATGTCGCGATGGATGACGCCTTTTTGATGCGCGTGCTGGAGCGCCTCACAAACTATCACGAAGATTTTCAAGCGCTCCCGCGTATCCAGAAGCCGCTCGTCGCAGTACTGCGTAATGGCAACGCCCGGCACGTACTCCATAACGAAGTAGGGGCGTCCCTTTTCGCTGGTTCCGGCATCATAAACGTGGGCGATGTGGGGATGCTCCATCATCGCGAGCGCCTGGCGCTCGCCCTCGAAGCGGGCGATTACCTGCCGTGTGTCCATGCCCAGCTTGACTACCTTAAGTGCAACTTGTCGGCGGATGGGCTGGGTCTGTTCAGCGAGATAAACCGTTCCCATCCCCCCTTCGCCGATGGGCCTGAGTATGGAGTACGGTCCGAAATGGTCGTGTTCAGTTAGCCCGCCCGCCGGTGAGGACTCGGTGGACGTTCCATTCGCGGTGGTCGCGATGGTTGCGGGGCTCTCTCCGAGCCTAAGGCCCCCGATCGTGCTACTGGTGCTGCTTGCTTGCGACAGAAGGGCCTCGATCTCCTCCAGCAATTCCCGATCAGACCCACATTTAAGCCTCAGGAACGCGCCTCGCTCCGACTCCGGCAGCCGAAGCGCATCCTCGAACAATTGCCGAAGCTTTTCTGGGCGATCTTCAGACATCAGGAAAACTCCGCCGACCCGAGAATCGGGTTGCAGCCGGTCAATTACGCCGGCCCTTGCGAACAGTGACAACCATCGTAACGCACGGCTGGACAGCCGATTCAAACCGTAGCTCGGCGTAGCAACCCGGAGTGCTACACCGAATCGCTAAGAGTCGCGCGACCGAAACGGTACCACTTCATTCCGGCGGCCCGAACCCTCTAATGCGGCTACTCTCACAAGCGGAATCTGGTCGTCAAACCGGTAATAAGCTTTCACCGGCTGCTGATTCAGCTCTGCATGTAGAGGGCAGGGTGAAATCAAGGGTGCTGGTGCCCCCAAGCGGGCTGGCGGCGAAGACCTGGCGAAACCCTTTTTACGTTCCGCCCTCATCCACGAGGTCATGCGTATCGGCAAAACATCATAGCACCGGTCGCAAGGATCAGAAACTCTCGTCGTTTGATTCTCAACTTCCTCCTCACGCTTCAGAGCGTGAAGCGCACAGGTAAACCGACTTGCGTACAATGGCCGGAGGGACAATCCAACTCAGTGTGAAGGACATGGAAACAGTCGATCCACACCGCGAGATGAATCAGCTCGTACAAGAATGGACCGCGAGCCGAACGCAAACTATACCGGAGCTGTTTGAGGTCATCTACAATGATCTCCGGCAAATCGCCAGGGCGTACATGCGTAGAGAGCGTGCCGATCACACGCTTCAGACAACGGCCTTGGTCAATGAGGCGTACGCCAGGGTGTTTCAGGGACAGCCATTTAGATGGGAAAACCGCAAACACGTCTTCTGTACGATGGCACAGGCCATGCGCCGAATCTTGGTCGACCACGCAAGAACGCATAACGCGGAAAAACGCGGAGGCCAAGAGCGGCGGCTTTCCCTTGACGAGGCTCTAGCGGTTTCAGAGCAGAAATCCGATCAGGTGATCGCGTTGGACGAGGCGCTTGAACGACTTGGCAAGCTGCATTCGCGCCAAGAGCACGTGGTCAACCTGCGGTTCTTTGGCGGGTTCACGGTGGATGAAGTTGCGGCCGTATTGGGCACATCTCCGGAGACGGTGAAGCTGGACTGGCGCTTTGCGAAGGCATGGCTCCAGCGTGAACTTGGGAAGAGCATCACGTAGGTTTCCAGCGCTTCGGACGCCGGTCTTGCGTTCCTGCAGTCCGTTCCTTTAATCCCGAAGAGCCTAACCAAGAAGGCCTATCATTTTATCGCTGGTCCCTTCCAGTGCGTCAGATTCCAGACTTGGACTGCACATCCAAAATCCATTACCGGCCGACGCACCATTTCTCGCATGCCTTGATGAGCGACGAATTAAGCGTCGTCCACGGAGATCAGCACATGCGAAACGGAACATCTCGAGCCAGTTTGAGTGGTGTGGGGGTCAAAATACCCCGAGGCAAAGGTCGCCAGTCTTGGGCGCCCACTGCCGAAGCCTGGAATCGCTTCCTGGCTCTCCTCAACCTTGACCGCGAAGCGGCGGCCGTTGAATACGAAAAGATATATCGGAAGCTGTTAACGTTCTTCCGCTCCCGAGGTTGTTGGGACGCCGAGGAGTGCGCTGATGAAACGATCGATCGCACTGTCAGGCGAATCGATGAAGTTCGGGTGCTAATTCCTTTCATGCTCGGAGTTGCGCGCCGCGTGGCGTCAGAGTTCTTGAGAAGCCGGCCGATGCAACTCGCGGAGTTCCAAATGAACCGACTGGTCGCACCAAGCGCGAATTCAGATGAGACGGCCGCGAGCGAGCGCCGCCTTGAGTGCCTTGAGCACTGCCTCCAGTTGCTCGCACCTGCCGACCGCGAATTCATCTTGGCGTACTATTCCCATGAGAAGGCGGAAAAAATAGAATCCAAGAAATTCATGGCGAAGTTGTTTGATATCAGCCGGGAGAACCTCAGAGTGCGCGCCTTCCGCCTGAGGCGGGAGCTTGCGCGGAGTTTCCGAGCCACGCATGCTGCGTAGACTCCTTGTCCCGAACCACGTGGTCGCCGTTTCGACGCATCCGGTCCTATGAAACCGGCCGTTGGGGGAGCCTTTGGCGTTTGCGGGGGACGCCCGGCAACGGCTAGCGCACCCATAGGTGTGTCGAGTCCCCGGCTCACAATCCTTGAATAACGCGCGCTCAACCCGTCGAGCCGTAGCGAAGAGGTGCGCCGATAGACACAGCGTCAGGTGGCGCAGGTGCTATCGCGCCTCAACGGGCTCCCCCTTTCGAGCAGCTGGTTAACCCGGCCGCGGCCGGCGCTGCGTCCTGCCAGGGCAAGACGCGAAGAGTCCGTTAGCGGTCCGTTAGCGGAACGTTCGCGCGTAGTGCGCTGGGCACCCCCTAACGGGGCGGCGTGCCCGCCTGTGTGGCCAATCGTGTCCACTGTATGGGCCAATCCTCCGGGCAGGCTTCCCTCCGCAGATTCGCAAAGGCGGTGACCCCCAAGTGCCTTATCAACACCGCCTCGACGTCCCGCTGGAACTCTACGGGCATGCTGCAGTACGCGAACGTCAGCGAGGCCGCCGCCTGAAGCCGCAGCGCCAGCGCCACGTTGCGATTCCCACGCTGTCTTAGGTGCGCTTGCAGCCTGCCTTGGATGTCTACGGCAGAGCGGCCGACGTAGATAGGGCCGGCAAGGTCGAAAATGACGTATATGCCCGATCCCCGAGGGACAGCACTGATGTACTTCTCATCGAATGGTTGACGGTACGAGAGTTCCATTCCTATTGTCTCCTTGGCCTTTGTGGCCGCCCGCGCGGCACTAATGCCACGGTCGATGTGCCCTCACACGTCGCGGTTGTCCTTGCAGTTCATTGCGACGTCTGTGATCCATAGACCCGCCACAGTAAAGCTTCGGGTTTACTTAGTATGAGCCATTGAACTCCGACTCGGAGATGCTTCGCTCATTCAGGTTACCACCGGTCGAGTGGAGGGTGACTGTGATTTCACTTACCGAATACGGAGTTTGTGTAACCGTGAACGAACCAGTTCTTGTGTAGCTACAGTCGCCTCGCGAGTTGCAGTAGCGGACTTTAAGGTAGTAGATGCCACCGGACACGGCTACGGTCTGGCTTGTTCCCGAAGCCACTTCGAGAGAGCCGGGTGATGGCCCCACCACACGGACAGAGGCAGCATCGCGAGCGTTGTTGATCACGGTCAAGGTTGGCGAGTTTTGAGCAAGCGCGGCCGCCACCAACATCAGAAGCAGGCCGGCGTAGCGCAGTACAGGACGGTTCATTTTGCAGATCCTCCTTCATTTTCAGAGTGGTAGGCAGCGAAAAACGTTACCGCTTGGCCACGCCGGCTTGGACAGGACTCCCGAACGAGCAGGAGGACTACCGGGGTAGAAACGGCGCTCGCGGCGACTCTGAGCCCGCGGCGAACCCTCTTAATGGTGCAGCCGCTTTCCAGCTGGCGCCCTCTACAGGAAAGCTCTGTGCCGGACACCGAGTTTGTGGCTTGGCGTCCCATCGGACGGGGCAGCAATGCCGCGATGCCTTGCTGCGGCTGTTTTTGTGGGATGCGGATCGCGCGCTTCACACCACGCCCCTCCAACGCTTCGTAGATCTCGGGCTCGGCGAAAACCGCGTCGGCCCGAAACACCACGTCACTAGTTCTCAGAAACGCACACCTCTTCTCGCCTCGATTACTGTAATTGCGCCTATCGGTTGTCACTAACCGCAATAGCGCGCTCAAAGCGTCGGACGAACCTGTAACGTTTTTCGAATGGGCCCACATAGGTATCGAGTGCGATGCGCTGGTCGCAAGCATGGCGCGGTCCTTGGCGGATCGCGCTGCTGGCTCCGCTTGGTGCGGGGCTCTAACTCCGCGTCGCCGTCGTTCCGATTAGAAGAACATCTGGTGTGGAGGTTTTGATATGCACAGCTGGAAGCACATCGTAGCGGTGGGTTTGATCATGCTATTCTCATCACTCACCTGGTCGCAGCAAACGGCCGGGGGGCCGGGGGCGCTGTCTCCGGCCTTCGCTGGCCTGAAGATCGTCGTTCTTGAGGGCGAGGACGGCGTCAACATCATCAAGAAAAAGACCGCCGTCAAGTCGGTTGTGGAGGTACGTGACAAGAATGACCTCCCAGTTGCCGGGGCGCTGGTAGTATTCCTGCTGCCGCGTGGCGGTCCCAGTGCGGCCTTCGTGAACGGCAGGAGAGAAGTGTCTCTGGGGACTGGGGGTGACGGCAGGGCCGAAGCCGCGGCAGTAAGGCCGTCTGGAAAGGGATCATTCCGGATTCAGGTCCGGGCGACTTTTCAGGGTCAGAGCGTAACGACCAGTATCCAGCAGACGAACTTCCTAACCGCTGCGGCGGCGCGGGCGGCTGGAAAAGTCCCGGGGAGCTCGGCGGGCACTGCGGGATCCCAGGGCGCGGCATCATCCGCGTCGGCTGGCGGCTCCGGGGCTGCCGGCGCGGCGAGTTCCGCGGCCGTGGGCACCGCCACTTCCGGTGGGCTGTCCGGCTTGGCCGTTGCTGGTATCGCGGCCGGTGGTGCCGCCGCGATCGGGGGCGGGCTTGTGGCGTCGGGGGTGATCGGCAAAAGCAGCACGCCGGATTGCACTTCGCTCGCGAACCAGGTGTACTCCGACCTCAACTCCGAAATCAACATCTGTAGTTCGGCGTCGTCGAGCTTCAACCAGTGTAAATCGGCCGCTCAAACGGTCCTCAATGACGCTGGAAAGGTCTGTTCCTGCGCGGGCACCAACTCCATCCCAGCTGAATTGCAATCGCTCGCGCAAGAGCTTGAACAACTTGCGCATCAACTCGGTCTGACGCTGCCTAGTTCCTGTGGCTTTTGATCGTTGAGAGCCTTGGGTCGTGAGGAAATAACCATGCGCGCTTGGCCCAAAATCGTTGTGGCGGCTGTCTGGGCCCCTCTGGCGGGGTTTGCGGCGGGGCTCGCTGGGACGGTTCTGGATCCTCACGACCTTGTGGTGCCGAATGCGGAGATCACGCTGACCTGTGGAAGCCGGATCATGTGCACTCAGAGCGATTCCCTAGGTAGGTTCGTTTTTCCTGCGGGCGGCGACACCACGATTTGTTCTGTCGCCATCACTCGCCTAGGTTTTGCCCCGTACTATGAACAAATCGAAAGGGAGACGGAGGAGTTATTGATCCGGCTCACCCTCGCCACGGTAAAGGAGACCGTGACCGTAAGCGCCTGGCAAGAAGATGCCGCGGCCCGCTTGAGGAGTTCGCTAGCTTCGGTATCGGTCTCTGACGACGAGTTGAAACGTGTTTCGAACAACACTGCAGAGATGATCCGTTATGCGAGGCTGCAGGCTGGGGCGACAGTGGGCCAAACCGCAGTCTACGTGGACGGGCTGCCTAGCAGCCAGTTGCCAAACGCCGATACTGTCGCGCAGATCACCGTTAACGCCGATCCCTTCTCTGCGGAATACGCGGATGGTGACCTTACTGCGATCAACATCACCACTAAGGGACCCGCCCGGCAACTCCGGTTTAGCGCGGGAGGCGCCTCGCTCGGCGCTGGTGGGCGTGATACTCTTGCTCCCAACCTTCGGTCGAAAGCGACAGATCAAGGAGGTGGGGTAACTGGGCCAATACCCTGGCTTCCTCTGGCGTTTTCGGTACGCTTTGACCTGGGATCCAATCAGGCTGACGTACCCATCGTGGCGGTTCTCCCGTCGACCGCCTCGCTTGGCAAAGAAACGAGCGCCCGATCGGCTTTGGTGGGGAGCCGTTCCGGGTCTGGGTCCCTCGAGATCTACTACTCCGGCACCGAAACTCTTCGAGCCCACCTGGCTTACCGCGAGTCGCGCAGCGCCGGATCGAACTTAGGTGTCGGAGGGCTGACATTGCCCGAAGCAGGTTTTGGCTCGTCTTTGACTGTTCGCGAAGCACGTGCAACAGCAAGCAAAAGCGGAGATCGATTCGAATATCGTGGCGGTTTAATAATGTCAACAATGAGTTCGGAGACCCGAGCGAACAGCGACGGGCCGGGCGTAACAGTACTCGGCGACTTCGTGACAGGTGGAGCACCCTTCGCCAGCGGAATTTCCGCTCACTCAACGTGGACCTGGAAGAATGTCTTCGAATCCACACCTGGGCCGCCGTCCTGGGCTGTCGGGATCACAGTCTCCAGATCTAGCGACTTCAAGCAAGACACCCCCAACCCGGCAGGCAGCTTCACATTCGAAAACGGTCAAGCCTACACGGATGCCTTGGCCGGGGCGCCAACTGGGACTTGGTTCGTGACGACGGGAAACGGTACGCTTCATCATGCGAGCCTGAATGCGGCGCCATTCGTTCAGAAGGAACTAGTACGGTCACCGCGCTTGCTCATCACCGGTGGCTTGCGCGCAGATTACCAGACCGGACTCGGGACGATGTTTTCACCCCGTCTTGCGGGGGCGGCGCGGTGGTGCGGTTTGGTGATTCGGGCCGGCGCCGGGCTGTTTGTACATGACGTGGGCAACAACATATTCATGCGAGTTCTCGAGACGAATGGGCTCCACCTCCAACAATTCATGGCCATTGGCGTTCCGTTCTTTGACACATCCATCGTGCCGCTACAAATTCAGAACCCGATTCGTACAGGATTCTCCTCCGATTTGACCCGTCCACGCCAACTGATGGAGAAAGCCTCTGTGGAGCGGAGGTTGGGACAGTTCACAATGAATATCGAATACACGTCGACGCGCGACCGACACCTCTTGGGCTCCACGCGCCTGGCCGATGGGAGCGGATGGCTGGACCTGCTGGAGTCTAACCGTTCCGCCGAAAAACAGCGTTTGCATCCCCAACTTCGTTACAGGTGGGGCAGGCACTCCGCCGCCATCCACTATGACTGGATTCATTCACGCGATAACACGGATGGCCCCTTTTCATTTCCGGCCCGCCAGGATAATATCCACGCCGATTGGGCACGGAGCGCCGGAATTCCTGCTCACAGCATCACGATCACCGACAGTTTTCAGTTGCCAGGGGCGGTCTACGTCACCTTGACGGACAGTCTGCGGGGTTCGGTGCCATTCAATATCACAACGGGGCTCGACCCAGCCAGCAACGGCCTGTACACCGATCGCGGCGGCAGGGCCCGGAACAGTGGAACCGGGCCGAGTTACAATTCACTGGAACTCTACGCATCCAAGCGCCTCGCATTGCCGACCTTGTGGTCAAAGACCCACAAAAAACTCTACGTTAATCTGGGCGTGCAGGGGGACAATCTTTTGGGCAATAAAAACTACATCGGCTTCGGCTCGGTTGCTGGATCGTCGACATTTGGTTTACCACTGGGGACTCTCCCTAGCAGGTCGCTCCGCATCTGGCTCAATCTTGACTGACGAAACGGGGTGGCCGTTGCCGAGAGCGTCACATCCGATCTGGGAATTGCTGGCGGAAATGCCCGCCGACCGACAGGCGATTAATTCGCTTTCGGGTGACGACGAACTTTGACTCCAGTAACTTCAAGGAGTTATAGCAATGCGAATCATAGGCAATTGGTACTTAATGTTTACACTTGCTGCGGCGGCTTGGCCGCAGTCAGCGCAGCATCTCTCGCCCAGGGAACTGTTCTATCAACCAATCCCGGAACAGACTCGGCGGCCTACTGTACACAAACGGACTTCTGTCACAAATTCACCTACGCCTGCCAGCCGTTCGACTCCGCCAAAGGAACACCTGCCCTCCAGTACCGTGGAGGAGCTGACTCGGACAACTGCATCCGTCCCGAACCTCGGCCTTCGTTACAATGTCGAGTTACAGAATCCGAAGTCCGGTGAGTTCGAGCCAGAAAGCGTGGACCGCGAATTCCGAACCGGGGACCGTTTCGTCCTGGAGATTGAACCGAACTACTCGGGCTATCTGTACGTTTTCGGACGGGGTTCGAGCGGCGCCTGGCAGCCTCTCTTTCCTTATTTGACTCCCGGCACGAGTAATCGTGTGGAGGCTCACAGACAGGTTCGAGTGCCCTCAGAAGACTGCTTCGAATTGAAGCCACCCTCAGGCGTGGAACACATCTTTGTCGTACTTGGGCGTGATCGAGAGGATTTCGTTGCCCTGAATGCGGCCATTGAGCGGGGCGTAACGCCGAGTGCCCCGGCGGCCGTACTCGCTCCGGACCCGACAGAACAAATAGCCGGTGTGGACCTCAGCAAGGCTGTCGACCAGTTGCATGCCCAATTGCGCGGTCGCGATATCGGGATCAAAAAGATTGAAGAAGCCCTGTCTCCGGGCGAGCCTCCACATTCTGTTTACGCCGTGAATATGTCGCCAGTTCCCGGTAGCCGAGTTGTTGCTGAGCTGCGCTTGAAGCACTAGGCGGGGGGTGTATGCGAAAGCCAATAGGGAATTCGGGGGCCACACAAATGATATGCCTGATCCTGATCCTGCTGTCAGCGGTTCTGCTATGCGCCCAGCCCCTTTCTCAAGCAAGGAGGCAGGACCGGGTCTCTGGCAGGGATCTTGAAGTCAAACCAGTAGGCGACCCTGGAAAAGCGGAAGCAATCGCGATCCCGCGGGGATATGCAGTCGTTATTGGCATCTCCAGCTATCAACAGCTCGCTGCGCCTGGGAACCTTCAATTTCCTGAGAGCGATGCGGAAGCGATGTATCGTGTTTTGATCAGTCAAGAGGGAGGCGCATTCCTTTCGGAAAACGTTCATTTGCTGAAAGGCAAAGCGGCAACAATCTCGAACATTCGTCAAGAGCTTGAGGCGTGGCTGCCATCGGTTGCTCAGCCTGCAGACCGCGTCGTCGTCTATTTTGCAGGGCATGGGTTTGTAAAGAGCGGGCGTGGCTACCTGGCAGCTTGGGATGTGGATCCTAGCCATCTCGAGGATACGGCGTATCCCATGGATATCCTCGGGGACGTGCTCGCCACACGAGTCAAGGCACACTGGAAAGTCCTCCTGACGGACGCCTGCCACTCCGGCAAGATCTTCGCGGATGGCACAAGTGAATTAATGGATGCTCAGCTACAGGATCTGCCGAAATCGTTTCTCACCCTAACAGCCACAACCGCGCGAGAGAAGAGCTATGAGGATCCGATGCTGTCCACCGGCTTCGGTGTTTTCACGTACTTTGTCGTGCAGGGTCTCAAAGGCAATGCGGACAACGATCCATGCGATGGCGTCATAACCGCTCACGAGCTCGTAGAGTACGTTCGGTCCAATGTGCAGCGGTACGCCAGGGATCGCCATGTGTTCCAGACTCCAAGCGATCGCGGCGACTATGAACCGGAAATGGCGCTCGGTGTGAGTCACGGATGCCTTGGTGTAGCTACTTCGCCGTCCATGGTAGGCAGCGCTGTCGTCGAGGTCAACATGGACGATGTGCAGGTCTACATGGACGGCAACCTTATTGGCAAGGTCTCGAAGACCTGGCCTCTCTCCCTTAGCGGCCTGTCGAGCGGTCTCCATTCAGTTGAGGGCGTAAAGGAAGGCTATGAGCCCGACCGTAAGGAAGTGATGGTCGTCCCGGGAGAGGAGGTAACCGTGAGTCTGCGAATTCGATACGTACGCCAGATCAAGAAAGCGGCGCTGGGCTTTGCTGCGGACGGCGAACGATTTCTATTCACGCACCGCTCAGCCCTCACTCCTGCGAATATTGCCCCTGTCCGCCGTTCGCAGACAGCAGGCGACCTCAGAAAGGCACGCGATCTGTTTCTACGCGCCTTAAGCGAGGATCCGTCGTTTAGCCGAGCAGCGTTTGATCTCGGTCAAGTGAATCAGTTGCTGTCCGAAGAGCGGGCAAGCATCGATGCCTATAAGCGAGCCATTGACCTCGACCCCAGCTTTGTCGATGCACGAATTCAATATGCTGCGGTCCTCATCGAAAACGGTGATCCAGATGAAGCCATACGCCAACTGAGCGATGCAATGCGCCTAGCACCCACCAGCGATGAGACCTACTCGCTAATAGCCCGGGCGTATTGGGACAAGGGCATCTGGGACCTTTGCATCAAGGCTGCCGACAAAGCACTGGAACTCCGAGCGTCGAATGACCAGGCCCACCTATGGAAGGCGGACGCACTCCGGCAGGTCGCTGCTTCCATACCCGCTAAAGAGCGGGAACGGTGGGCACCCCTGTACGAAGAGGCCCGAGACAACTACAGAGCCTTTCTTCGGTTGACAAACTTCTCGACGCCGGCATACCAATGGCTCGCTTTTCATTTTATCGGCCTTCATCTCGGCAGACGCTCACATCCCGATCGGAGACTTGCTTACGAAAGCGAACGAAGTGCAGGATGTTTGGGTGTCTGCTTGTGTGAGGAGAGGCTGGGCAACCCACTACGAGCGCGAGAGTCCTGCGAGCGCGCCCTTAAGTACGGGCCGGATGATGTCATGGCACATTTCATCACCGCCAACATTCATCGCGACCTGTTCAACGCAGATCCTGGACGTTGCGACTACCTGTTGACCGCACGAGCACACTACGCCAAAGTCGTCCAACTGAATCCCGATATAGACGAAGCGAAACATGCCAGGAATTATCTGCAGAAGATCGACACGATATTGCATGATGCCAGGCGGAAAGGCTGTCAGTGAAACGTCTTGAAACCGAAGGCGCCTGTCGAGCCTGAAGGCGGCGAGGATAAGGCTTGAAAACGTCGCGTCGTCGTCCTGCGATATGCCTTTGGAGTGAGGCTACGAGATCCGGCCGGACCGAGCGATGCGTCCGGTCGGAAATATGTATCGGGGCTGAACGCGAAAGTTGGTGATTGTGAATGAAAGGAGCAATCCCTTATGTTGATCGGCGTCGATGGCACGGGGCCCTTGAGCCCCACCGAATATTTTCATGATAACCGGCGTGCTGGTTAAATGTAACTTCAACGCCACCCACGCCGCGGTCGGAGGTACACCATGGTCAGGGGTCGAAAGCAAGAGTTGGTTTCACGATCGCCCAAAGGCACCGTGGATGAACAAGGACAGAGACAACAAAGGCACAAACGAAGTAAAGATGTGGGCCTGGATGATGATGAGAAAGCATGGCATGATTTGATTTCTCGCAGGCAGGTCGCCGCCGGGTGACCCGCCCGGCCGGCTAGACTGCTCCGGACGCATTGCCTCGCGATGGTGACGATTTCCAGCGAAGGGTATTGTGGCATGCCGTGCCGCGGTCGCGATGGTCAATCTGTCCTGGCGTGTCTCTTGCCGAAGCGCGCATCGGTTCCCGTTGCGATCGGCCGGTCGACTGGCCGTGCGATTGGACACCCACGAAATCTGAGCTCGCGAAAAGCCAAGATGGAAGATCTGCGGAGCGGAGCGAGTTGCGCCGCAAGAAAACGGAGCGACTTCACGCTATTCCGGCTTATGCGCCGTCGGGGCGCGAGTCGATGCGCACCGAAAGCTATACCCGCCGGCGACCTCCGCGTGCCCATCTTCATCAACCCCGATGAGTCGAAGAGTGTAGTCACCCTGCGTCAACATGCTTGAAGAGAGCATAATTTCAACGACTCTCCCGGCCTTCGGATCCGCGACAGCCCGCAGATGGTCCTTGGTGAAGATTTGCCTGCCTTCCGGTGTCTGCAGATCCGCACGGTATGTGGAGTAGGCGTCGCCTTGGAGCACAATTTGGAGCTTTATCCGATGAGCGCCCGAAGGCAGCCGGAGAGTATTACCATCTCCTTCCCCACGAACCGTAGGAGTGAGGATAAAAGCTAATGGGGTCTCGAGGAGATGTTCCGCCTGTATTCGATTAGTCCTCAATTCCTTTCGGAGCAACCCAGTTCCCTGCGGGCCAGATGAAGTGTTCGAAGTCGGCGCAACGTCCTGCAACTGCGATGGCATAGTCGGGGGATGCGGCACCTGCGACGGCAGAGTCGGGGGCTGTTCCCTGACCGACGCGGTTTCCGTCGCATGCCGGCTCCGCAGCATAAGGGCCAAGGGTACAAATACAAGAATTAACGCCGCGGGGACGAAGACCAGTCTCACGGCCGCCGGCTGAAACCGAAAAAAGCCGATCAGGCCGTCCCACCATGGGATGATTCGGCGCGCTTTCTCACCCGACCGAACGGAATCCGGAACCCGATTGGTCTCAGGCGTGCGTCCCGGAACGAGAGCCGCCATCGGGAGTTCGCTCGGGCCTGGATCGGGAGGCAGAGATTCGAAACGAGGCAGACTGAGGCGGGGCACCGGGGCAGAATAGGCACAGACGAGGCGGGCGCGCTCAACCCTTTCGCGCCCCTCGGAAGTGGTCAAGTATCGCCTCTCGAAATCCCTGCGCTCGCCGGAGGATAGATCGTCACGCACATAAGCGTCAATCAACTCGCACTCCATGGCGAGCAGTTGTTCGTGAACGGCATCGTCGGCGAAGTATTCATTTTCGAATTGGTCCCGCTCCGGCGCCGAAAGTTCACCGAGAAGATAACGGACGAACGGCTCCTCGCCGGGCTCATACCACACACTTACCTCCTACAGTCGGAGTGGCTGCTTGACGAAAACGTTTCATGAGGTTACACCGCCTCCCATACATTGTGTCATGCAGCCCTCCAGTTGCAGGCGGACACGAAACGCTCGAACTCTTAGAGTGCCAGGCGTGATGCCCATCGCCTCAGCCATTTTCCTTTTGTTTTCTATCTTTTGGCGGCCCTTGTATCTGTAATATTCGCCCACCAAGTCGCGGTCTGCTTTGTGGAGCCGGCTCGCACATTGTTCGAGGCATATGAGCCGCTTCTCAGCAATCGCTGTTTCCTCCGGATCATTGACAGTATTGTCCTTACGAACAAGCTCAGGGGCGTCGTCAAGGGGTATTTGCCGGACCTGCAACTTGTGGCTCTCCGATGCCACTCGGCGCGCAACTCCTCGGATAAAGGCCATCAAATCAATGATTTCCACTTCGGCGTGCCTACGAATTACCCGGTCCAGAGTCTCATCAACGAGGTCCTCACCATCCCAGAAGCCGTTGCAGCGGAAGAATGTTACGAGTTTGTGCCGAATCTGTTCGTAGATTTGTCCCGCGCGGTCCCGATCAGGGTCCAGTCGGGCGAGGAAGAGGTCCAGAGCTTCCTGCGTCAAGGTCCATCGCTCGGGGCGAAGATTCATGCTCTCTGCCACTGAAGTGCCACCCTATTCAGGAACTTGGTTCCGGCCGCGGATGCATCCGAGCAGTTTGAAGCGCCAATACCGTTCTCTGGCAAGGCCTTAGGCAGCAATTATATCACCGTGAGAGTTCCGGAGGCGAAAACCATGCCGTAGTTCGCGCAACAGAATCTTTGACCCGACGGGAATCCAAAGGACTTGCCGAGTTGGACATCGGAGCGTCAGCCGTGCAGTGCGCAACGAGGACAGCCCACGGGGCCAGGCAGCATCTCGCCCGGAAATCTCACTGCCAATCTCCTATCAGCGTGAACCCAGCCCAGTATGACGGGCTCGATGACGCTTTACCATGGAGCAGCGAGATTTGGGCCTGCTGAAGCGCCACGTCCTTACTTTTGCCTGCTTTCAGCCCCGTGTAGAACCGTTTCATCAACTCCGCCGTCCAATCATCATTCACGCTCCATAACGATGCGAGAATGGAACGGGCACCTGCGTACTGAAACGCTCTCGTGAGGCCGATCATTCCCTCGCCGGTGACTTCCTTCCCCATTGCTGTGCTGCATGCCGACAACGTCACCAAGTCAGCATCGAGCCGAACCTGTTCGAAGATCTCCCAGGCTTGCAGTAGACCGTTCTCCCGCCCATCAGTGCTGGCCGGGATCGTCAACACCAGAGCCGAATTCAGGGGAAACTCGTCATCAAGAAAACTATGTACGGCGAAATGGATATAACGCACATCTTTACCCAGAGATTTGGCCCGCTCCTCTGTTGCCTCTGCTCCAACGTACTTCTGACTCCGTCTAGGGTATAGAGCCGCTATGCTATCCACTTCCTGTCTACTGTACGGAAGACGCGCAAAATCGAATCCACGGCTGACCGTGCCGCGCAACTCTGAGTCCACCACCCCAACGCCCGAATCCTGCCTAATCAGCGGATACTTGGGATCTCCAAAAGCAACGAGCTCAATCGCCCTCTCTTTAGAACGCCGCATTTTCCTCAATTCGGCATACACTGTGGCCGAAACGACCGTATGAACGGGCTTCCATTCGACCACATACTGGCTTATTGCGAACGAGAGCCCCGAACGGCAAGGAGTGCAAAGAACCATCCGGAACCACCAGCAGTCGCTTGCTCCTCGCCAACGATACCTCGGCCGGTTTGAGCAGCAAATCATAAAGCTCTTGGCCACCGACACTAACACTCTCCGCGTTTGCACTGTGGCGATCAAAAATACGTGCACGAAATGATTCAACCTTTGTTCTCAAGTCCTTCTCACCCACCGACAGCTTGAAAACCGAGAGCCCAGGCTCCTCCCCTACCGGCTGAATTACGAATAAGATTGTCTGATCCTTTCCCACCGAATACGAAAGGAGCGCCGTACCCGGATCGAGCGTTTTGCGGGTACCGGCCAGATCGAGCGGAAGTGGATACTTCAAAGCGGCGTACCCTGGGGAATTCTGCCTGATTCGTTCTGCCAATCGTTCACGCTCATCGTTGAGCTCTCGCAAAAGGGCGCGAAGCTGCTCGATCTTGGAGGCGTCCCTTGACGGACTGAGGCCTGCAAGCTGAGCTTGGGCACGATCATAGGTTGCGAAGTTGATCTTGCGAGCATCTTGCAGATCAGGCGTTAAGTCAGAATTCGCCAGCAAATCTCGTTCGGTTAACATAGCCAAGAGTGATCGGGCATGCGACCTCTCAAGCACGTGAAAAGCTAGGCCTGCACGCCCAAGAGCGACCAGGATCTCAATATAGTCCGGAAAGACGGCCCGAAGATATAAAGGAGTGAACTCTGCCTTAGCTGATTCGCTACCGCCCACTCTAAGCAGTTGATGCTCCAAAGCCGCAATAGCCCGGTCGAATATCAGCGACGCAGTTTCCAGCTCACCCTTCCTGCGGTGAATCACTCCCAGATCGTAAAGCACACCTGCAAGCAAGACGGTGTCAGGACGCTCCGTCTCTAGCACCTGAAGACACAAGCGATAATAGTCCCTTGCCGAATCGAGATCGCCACGATCTCGGGCTACATTTCCCAAACTGGCCCAGACCATTGCAAAATCGGTATCGATTGGATATCCATGCTCTGCCTGGTCCTTTTGTTTGATCGCCAGGCATTGGCGGTAGTACGTCTCCGCTGCATCAAGATTGCCACGACGCATCTCCAATGACCCAAGGTTGACTAGAATAGAAAACTCTTGGATAGAGCCCATCTTCCTATAAATCGTCAGAGCTCGACGATAGTAATTTTCTTGGCCGCCGATATCATTGCGCCTACCAGCAATGACACCGAGCAGATTGAGAGCCTGCGCGACCTGGAGGCTGCCCGGTGCCAACTTCTCGTAGATGAGCAGCGCCTGATTAACAAGATCCGCGGCCCTCGGATAGTCTCTTCGGTCAAGAGCTATGGATCCCAAGCCGCCGACGGAGTCTGCCTCGGCTGTGCTTCCTGGTGCTGCCTTCTGTCGCAAGGCCAATGACCGCCGGTAGAACTCCTCCGCCTCCGCAAAGTTGCCGCGAGCCCGAGCCACATTACCAAGCCTGGAGAGATTCGAGGCAACATCAAGGGTACCGGGGTCAAGTGCTTCCCTAATCGCCAATTCTCTGGCATAGTATTCCTGCGCCTTAGCCAATTCGCCGAAGCTCTGATAGACCCTTGCCAAAGTCCTAAAAGTCGTCGCAACATCTAGGCTCTCTGGGACGAGTCCCTGTCTAATCGCGAGCGCTTGAAGCAGGAATTCTTCTGCCTTCTTAAGATCGCCATGATCTTGGGCGAGCAACGCCAGGTTGTTGAGGCTTTTTGCGACATCGAGGCCGTTCGGGGCCAACTTCTCTCTGATCGCCAATGATTGCCGGTAATAGCTCTCTGCGTTGACGAGATCCCTGCGATGCCAGGCGACAATGCCTAGGTTATTGAGGCTTGAAGCCACTCCGAGGCTGTCGGGAGCTAACTTTTCCCGGATGGCCAGCGCCCGACGGTGATACTCCTCCGCCTTCGTAAGATCCCCGCGGCTGTCACTGACATCGCCCAGATCGTTGAGGGTGGCGGCAAGCTCGAGGCTCTCAGGCACTAGACGCTCTTGAATCGAGAGGGCCTGGAGGTAGTACTCCCCAGCTTTCGCCAGATCACCACGAGTCTTCGCGGCACTGCCAAGATTGGTTAGCGCCGCAGCCTGTTCAGGAGTTCCTTGCCCGATTTGCGATGGCACCTGCTCCTGGGCAGAGGCCGCTTGCTCTTGAAACGCGAACGAACGACTGTTCACGAGAGCGAGTAACACGACCAGCGCAACGAATACAGGAAGACCACCAAGCATTCGAACCAAACCGTCATTCATTTCGAATCTCCAATCAACGAAAACCCAGCCCAGGATGCCGGACTGGATGACGCTTTACCATGGAAGCGGGCCTCTTGGAGCGAGCTACGGAAATACACTTGCGCGCGGTTGTTTTGAATCATGCGAGAAACTCCGACGCCTTGAATGCTATAACCGGACAGTATGCAGCGTAGCATCCCGCAATAGGCGAGTTCAAGGCCTTTTGGAAGGTTGGCGAACGGATTTGGGGGCGTTGTCGGGGCGCGGACCACGGCCGGTCTAAGGCAACCGCAAAACAACACGGCGAAACCCAACCACGCCGACTCGTCCAAACGAGGACAGGCGCGCTCGCCCAGCCCAACCCGAACGAAGCGGGCGGGCGCGCCGAGGCCACCAGCCCGTATCAACCCTCTGCGGCCCGGCAGAGACCGACAGAAGAGGGGGCGGGCCCCCGGGAAGGAGGAGCAGCCACATAAGCCGCTGGCGCGCATGCCGGCCCGCAGCCACCAGCCAAAAGGTAACCTCCCGAAACCTTAGCATCACGGGAGGCCAACAACTTATTAGCGGGCCCTTTATGGTTGTGGCGAATAGCTCGGAAACATTTACATCGAGGTGATGTCGGATGTCTGCCCGCCGGGCGTAACGTTTTGAGAATTGTTTCCACTTGCTCGATGAAATGGCGGTTTTTCCGAGCCTGCAGAGCCGGCGGTGCCCGGGCCTCGCCTTTGGGCGGGGTTTTGGCGTGCGGTCGGCCGCCAACGGCGCGTTACTGAGGAGATCGCGATGTTGAACCGAAATGTGCGATTCGAGGATCCCGAAAGGGGCGCGGGGGTCGGTCCGCCAGATCCAGCCGGCGTCACGGGCTGCTTACGTCGAGTGCCATTGGACATTTGGGCCTGGTGTAGGAGGGCGTTCCGACATTGGCGCTCGGGGTTTGTGCTGATCCCGTTGCCTCTGTCCATGACAGTCGGAGCCAAGTCCAATCAGGGTCGATTGTTCGCTTTAGTCCTAGCATTTTGGGTGGTCAATGCTCTCCTGCCGCGGTCCTGGCGAATGCAGAGGCGTCGTTCGGGGGAAGTCGTGCCAGGGATCAGGGCATGTGATGTGTGGACGGGATCACTCAAGAAGCAATAACTAGGGCGTTGCGAAAGGAGGGAAACATGGCGCACCGATCGGCAACGAGGTTTCATGGGTTGGTTTTCCGTGTGACTCTTCTATTCGGGCTTGCCACGCGCCCTCACCAGCGGCGGATTCGTCTTTACGGTTGCTGCCAGAGCCCCGTTAAACGGCTGCGCAGCGAACTGCGCGCGGGGCTGGAACTCGAGCCGGGGGCGCGCTACAGTTCCGTTTCGCTGGTCCACGCTCGCGGCATTTTCGCCTACGAGCTCCCATACAACATTCCCGAAAGCGGTGTGGTGCCAGAACCCCGGCCGATGGGCGACTTGCTTCCGCCCACCACCGAAGGGGTTGCGGTGATGGACGCACCTGCCCCTGCCGCCCGCGGCCATTTCGACGCAAGGGCAGAGCATTTATTTTGGCCCCAGCAGGACGGCACCGTGCTGGGCCAGATGGTGAAAACCCGCGAGATCGGAGTCTACGTGCCGAGTGCATTTCCCAGTCCGAAAGTGGAAATCGCGGCGGTGCTGGATGGCCAATCATGACACCTTCCCCCGATAGCCGCAGGCCGGAGAACCTGGCGCTGATCTACCAGGAGCCTCTGACTGCCATCGAGCGCCTGCGCGCCAGCCGCCAAGGCGTGAGCGATGCCAACGCGTTTCGCCATCACATGCGCGAATCGTGCCGTGCAGCCACCGACAAAGCGCTGGCAGCGGGATACAACGCCAATGATGCGAGGGACGCGACCTTCGCCGTGGTGGCGTTCCTGGACGAATCGGTGCTGAATTCGCAGAACCCCATCTTCCAGGACTGGCTGCGCAAGCCGCTTCAGGAAGAACTGTTCGGCACCCACATCGCGGGCGAGGTTTTCTTTCAGAGGCTGGCGGAGCTGCTGGGGCGGAACGATTCGGCGGACCTCGCTGACATGCTGGAGTTCTACTACCTCTGCCTGCTGCTGGGGTTTTGCGGCAAGTACAGTACCGGCAACCAGGGCGAGTTGGCGCAGACGATGAGCCGGACAGCGGAGAAGATCCAGCGCATCCGGGGCCGATTCGCGGGGCTTTCGCCCACGTGGTCGTTGCCGCCCGAAACTGTACTCCGGCGAACGGATCCGTGGGTCCGGAAGCTGGGCTGGATTGCTGGCATCAGCGTCGCCGTGGTGGTGGCTCTCTTCGTGGTGTACAGGATCGTCCTGAGCGGCGGGGTCCAAGTATGACGGCGCTGTACATCGGCGTGGGCGTCATCATTGTGGCGCTGATCATTCTACTCGTGCTGTATTTCCGGAATCCTAGGAGGGCCAGGGCCGCGGCGGCCGCCGACGCGGGAGGGGCCCCAGGCAGCGACGAGATTTCAGTCCTGATCCACGAGGCCGAGGCCAAGCTCTGGGCTGCCAAGCTGGCGCAAGGCAAGCGCGTGGGTAACCTGCCGATATACGTATTGATGGGTGAACCAGGCACCACCAAGACTTCGGTGATGCTGCACTGCGGCCTGGAGCCGGAACTGCTGGCGGGGCAAGTATACCAGGGTGGCAATGTGATGCCGACGCGGTCGGCCAACCTCTGGTTTTCGCAGCGCGCGATTTTCGCCGAGGCCGGCGGGCAGTTACTGGCGGACGCGGGGAAGTGGCGGACGTTCGTCAAGAAGCTCCAGCCGCGCTCCTCCGTGGTGGGCAAGGGCGAGCAGGCGTCACGGGCGGCGGTGGTGTGCTTCGATTGCGAGAACTTCACCAAGCCAGGCTCGGCGGATATCACCGCCCCCTCCGCGCGGAACCTCCGTGCGCGGCTGGGCGAAATCTCGCAGGCACTGGGGATCAACCTGCCGGTGTACGTGCTGTTTACCAAGACTGACCGGCTGCCATACTTCACGGAGTTTGTCCGGAACCTGAACGACGAAGAGGCCACGCGGGCGATGGGCATCACGCTGCCGATGCTGATCCAGCGGGCCGAAGGCGTCTATGCGGAAGAGGAGACCGGGCGGTTGACCGGGAACTTCGAGCAGCTGTTCCACGCTCTGGCGGACGCACGGCCAGTGTTCCTGGGGCGCGAAGGCGATGTCACACAGCTGACGCCGGTTTACGAATTCCCACGCGAGTTCCGCAAGATCCGGCCGGCGGTGGTGCAGTTCCTGGTGGACCTGTGCCGTCCGAGCCAGTTGACGGTCGGACCGTTTCTACGGGGCTTCTATTTCACCGGCGTACGGCCGCTGGCGATCAACGACGCGGCACCAGTCGCGGCAGCGGCTCCGCAGGCGCAGGGTTTCGGAGCTGTTTCCGGCGCCACTGACATCCTGCGGGGGATGCAAGCCCAGCAGGCGCAGCAGGCGGCCGCGCCTCCGGTTCTGGCGGCGCGGAAAGTACCGCAGTGGCTGTTCCTGAGCAGCCTGTTCAACGAGGTTCTGCTAGCGGACCGCGCGGCCATGGGCGCCAGCGGCGCCAGCACCAAGACAAACTCGACGCGGCGGATTCTCCTGATTGTGGCGGCATCGCTGTCTTTCCTGCTGACCGTCGGTTTCACGTTTTCGTTTGTGAACAATCACGAGATCGAAACACAGGTGCGCGATGTGGCGCGGGCAATCCCCGTCGGTGAATCGACCAGCGCCGACCTGGCATCTCCGGGCCCGTTGCAGAAGCTGGATGTGCTGCGGCAAACGCTCGGGGCTCTGGCGCGCTATAACCGGGATGGGCCTCCATTTCTTTATGGTTGGTTCCTCTACACCGGTGAAGACGTGTACCGGAAGGCCCGGCCGGTGTACTGCTCTGGATTCCGGCAACTGCTCCTGCGGCAGACGCAGGAGTACATGGTGCCGTATCTACAAACGTTGCAGATCTCGAATGCCGAATACGGGCCGGCGTATGACGCGCTGCGATCGTACCTGATCATCACGTCGCACCCTGAAAAGAGCGACGAGGACCTTACGCCGGCACTGATACGATTCTGGACGGACGGCGGCAGACGCACCGTGGATCCGGAACGCCTCGCGCTCGCCCAGCAGCAGTTCGAGTTCTACCGGCAAGATCTGCTAGTGGATCAGCCATGCACGGCGACTGGTGACGCGGAGACCGTGGTGCGGGCGCGCCGTTACCTGAACGGGTTGGGCAGCACCCAGCGGGTTTACCAGCAGATGCTGACGACGGCCAACAAGAAGTTTCCAAGGGTCAATTTCAACTACACCTTCAAAGGGTCAGAACGGTATGTGGTGGACCCTTACTGGGTAGCGGGAGCGTTCACTAAAGACGGCTGGATGTCAATGATCAATGCCATCGCACACGCCGGAGATTACGTCAAAGGAGAGGCGTGGGTGCTGGGGGACGAGGGTGCACGCGGCTTGGATCTAGGTAAACTCTCGGCGGATATCAAGTCGCTATATGTGGCCGATTTCATCAACGAGTGGCGCAACTATCTCAAACAGGCGAAAGTGGTGGCGTATAAGGACCTGACGGATGCTGGCAAAAAACTGGCGGAGCTCTCCGGAAGCCAGTCGCCGCTCCTCGAGTTGTTTATGCTGGCTTCGCAGAATACCGCGGTTGACGAGGCGGCGGTGAAAAGCGTGTTCCAGCCTGTGCAACTGATCGTGCCGCCAGATGCGCCGCGTCCCATCGGCGGCGCCAACCAGCAATACATGGAGGCTCTGGGGCAGCTCCAGGCGGCTGTGGAGTCGGTGAAGGAGCCAACCGGGATGAACGACGACGGCGGCCGACAGATCCAGAGCTTCGCGCTAGCGGCAATCAACTCGAAGAAGAAGTTGGCGCAACAGTTCAACCCCGATCCGCAGGGCCACGCCAATGAGGAGGTCGAGAGACTCCTTGGAGAGCCCATTACCTCAGTGCGCGTCCCTCCCCCGGTTGATCTGGTCGCGCTGAACGCCGCGGGCGCCGGGCTTTGCAAGGCGATGTATCCGTTGCAGAATAAATATCCGTTCAATCCGAAACCCACGGCCGAGAAAGCGACGCTGGAGGAGGTCAACCAGTTCTTCAAGCCGGGCGAGGGAATGATCTGGGCGCGTGTGGAAACGAGTCTGAAAACGGCCATAGCCATGCAAGGTGCGACCTATGTGGCTAAACCCGGCCCCGGTTTCACCGTGAATCCCAAGTTTGTCGATTTTCTGAACCGTGCCGCGGCGTTTGCCAACAAGGCTTACGCCAACAATTCCGCGGGTCCGCGTTTCGCTTACTCGGTAAGACTAGTGCCCTCGCCCGACCTGGAGAATGCCGCGCTGACGATCGACGGGACAAACTTTACGTTTCCAGGAGCCGGCGGCCCGGCCCAGGAGTTCACGTGGCCAGGGACGGGGCACAACGTGACGTTGAGCGTCAAAATGAAAGGCGGCAACCTGCATTCTCTTCCGGATTACGCCGACTTATGGGCGGTCTTCGAATTCGTTACGGAAGCCGACTACCAGAGCGACGGCAATCCCACGCGCGTCAGAAGAGACTTGGGAAGTGGCAATCCGAAACGCATCACCAAGGATCCGGTGACCGGCAAAGACGTGACGGTGAGCTTCGACTTCATCGCCGATCCGCCGGTGTTCCAGAAGGGTTACTTCGCCCGTCTGAGCTGTGTATCGAACGTTGCGAACCCTACCAAATGAGATGACACACCAAATGGGCCATGCCGCGCGCATCGGAAAGTACGAACTGGAGGAGTTTCTCGGCGGCGGCATGTCGCACGTCTATCGAGCGCGCGACACGGTGATCGGACGCACGGTCGCGGTCAAGATTCTCACCGAGGCCGGATGCCAGGACGCCGAGGCCAAGGCGCGCTTTCTCGCCGAGGCGCGCATGGCGGGCAATACCGCCCATGAAAACGTCCTCTCGATCTACGATTTCGGGGAGGACGATCAGCACCGGCCCTTCATGGTGATGGAGTTTCTGCGGGGCGAGGATCTGCGGCAGGCCATCCGCAACGGACACACGGGCGATCTGAAGAGCAAGCTGAAGATCGCGGTGCAGTTGGCGCGGGCGCTGGAGTACATCCACACCCAGAAGATCGTGCATCGCGACATCAAGCCCGAGAACCTGCACATCACCACCGCCGGCGTGGTGAAGCTGATGGATTTCGGCATCGCCAAAACGGAAGGGCTGGCGATGACGCGCGCGGGCTACGTGCTGGGCACCCCGTACTACATGGCGCCCGAGCAGGTGATGGGGCAGGAAATCACCGAGCAGGTGGACGTGTACGCGTTCGGCGTGCTGCTGTTCGAGCTGATCACCGGGAACAAGCCGATTTCCGGCGATTCGGTGGAGCGAATTTTCTACAGCATTCTGAACGAGCCGCTGAGCCTCCAGCCGGTGTATGCGTCCGGCGCGCCGGAGGCGGTGTGCGCCCTGGTGGCGAAGTGCACGGCGAAGAGTCCGGCGGAGCGGCCGCGGGGGTTCGCGCCGGTGTGCGCGGAGCTGAACCGGATCCTGGAGCAGATGGAAGCGCCGACGGCCGTTCTGCCGGAAAGACAGCCCCAAGCGCCTCCGCCCGGGCGTCCGGCGTGGCTGCTGCCGGCGGTGCTGGCGCCGGTGATCGTGCTGGCGGTGGGGTTGTACTTCGCGACTCGGCCGAAGCCGGCTCCGGCTGTGGCGGTGTCGCCGGAGCCGCCGCGGAAAGTCGAGCTGGCGAAAACCCTACAGACGCCGTCGGGCGACATGGTGCTGGTGCCGGAAGGGAAGTTCCTGTTTGGCCAGAACAAGGTGGAGGTTTCGCTGCCTGCGTTTTATATCGACAGGACGGAAGTGCCCAACCGGGTATACGAGACATTTTGCAGCGGGCAGCATCACGATCTGCCCAAGGACTTTCCGCGCGACAAGCCGGAATACCCGGTGGTCGACGTGACGATTGCGGATGCGCGGGCGTTTGCGCAGTGGGCCGGAAAGCGCCTCCCCACCGAGCCGGAATGGGAGAAGGCCGCGCGCGGCACGGACGGGCGCGCCTATCCGTGGGGCGACGAAAAAGGTGCGTCGCCAGCCAACGTGGGCGGGAAGGAATTGCGTCCGGTCTCGGACTTCCCAGAAGGGGCGAGCCCGTGGGGGGCCCTGAACATGGTGGGGAACGCCTGGGAGTTCGTGGATGGGGTGGTCACACCTAGCCGGGAGGCACTGGCGTCTTTCCGGAAGGCGATGAAGCCGGCGCCCACGGCAAGCGAACCGTGGTACTTAATCCGGGGACTGTCGTTTGCGGAGGGATGGAGCGATCGGGCGATTTTCGATTCGGCGACGGTGCCGGCTCGGTTTTCGGGGGAGCGGATCGGGTTTCGTTGCGTGAAGGACGTTGGGGGCGTGTAGAGGCGATGCGGCGGTGTGCTAAGAGCTGCAGCCGGTACTGATGAGGTGCCTCGTTCAAATCCAAAGACCAGACCGAACGACGCAGGACGACGTACGACGGTGTTTAAGCCCAACGATGGCTTCGTCTGGCAGTTCCGAACAGCGGTAGTTCACAAAAGATGCTGACGAAAGCGACCCTGCAGTAGCCAACCCAACAGCGGGCATGACGATTACGCAGCGATTTCTGGGGTGGCTCTACCGCGTAGCCGCCTTTACGGACATGGTCTTCGCAGGTGGCGCCGCGCTCGACATGGACAGCATCACCCTGACGATCGACGGCCAACCCTAGCTTCTCCAAGGCACCAATGCCGCTGCGAAGCGTTCAACTGGCCGGAAACCTTCCAGGGGCAGAATCTGACGGCCCGCCTCCAGGGCGGCCGGGAATTCGAGTTCGCGCAACACAAGGGGTGTTAGGCGCGGTGTTCCCGTTCGTGGACACGGCCGACATTACACGGGCACACGGATCGAGATGACCCTGCGGTCCGGCAGGCAGAGCATCCCTGCCATCAATCCCGTGACCAAACAGGCGGTGCGGCTCCGAGCAGGTCCAGGTCATCACGACCGATCTGCCTCACGGACCGGGTGGTATCAGCCCCCACCTCGCATGACATGCTGCATCCAGCGTAACGTTTCTCCGGCCCTTGCCACATAGTGATGTGGGGGCGGCGATCCGAAACCAACTTGCGGTCAAAACCTTGAATCCGGCTCGGGGCGCTGTTTTGCCGCCTCTCAGTCGTTGCGCGAATGTGGAGACTTACTTTCGGTTGGGGGGCTCCCGGCTTTCTGAAAGGACAATACTCATGGAAAATATTAATGGCTACACACCAATTGCACTGCGCAAGATGACTCGTTCGGTGGCGCAGCTGCTAACCCTACAGCTTCAAGAGCATTTGACAGCGCTAGCACCACTCATGCGACCGGCGTCGTTTCTTGGCGACTTCGTTGTCGGGAGCGCCAAGGGCTCGCAGTCAAGCTTGTCAAGAACGGCTTCCGAGTTCATCGAGACTTTCCACGGGGTGATGCGCTCCAAGCCGTTCAATGATGATGACGAGTTAAAGCCTCCCCTGGATATCTCGTCGACACGGATCGAAGTCCATCCGTTTCAGTACCGCCATAACGTCACACGCGCGGAGGGCGCGAAAACGGTGGCGGTTGTTTGTCCTCTGAAGCTGGTCTTGAGCTATTCAGGCTATGGCTTCACGGGCCTTTCGTCCCTGGTGGTCCAGCGCGGCGCCCCTCGGGAAGCGGTTCGCCTCCATGTTCTTCACGCTATATTGCTTAATTTTGCGGTCACTCGTCAGCCTGGGTGTGCCAAGCTTTTGCAGGGCTTGCGCTACCAGGTCAGCACCTGCGCCCTGCCCGAGTTTGGCGGCCTTCCCGTCACCTGTATCGACTTTGGCATCCCGACCGTCCGCCCGTCCGACGAAACTATCGTTGAGCTGACGGACTACTCGGGCATGGATCAAGTGGAGGAGGTCTTGGACCCGGCAGCGATATCGGGCATCCGTGATCCGTTTCGCGAGCGGGTGGCGGCTGTCGTGGGCGTTCTCTCGGGCTTGCGCGGGGCCGCCTGAGTGAGGGGCTCGCGCCGGCCTTCGGGGGCGGGCTGGCTCGGTCGGTTCGCGCGCGGCCCGCTGGGGCGGTCGGGGTTCGGTCGGCGCTGTTTCCTGATGTCGGGCTGGGTGATGCGGTTCGCGTGGCGTGGCGCTGGTGCGGCTGCTGCCCGGCGGCTTAGGCGCTTCCTTGGACCGGGCGCGGCCTAATGTCCGGCTCTTCGTGGCGCGCCGCGCTGGGGTGCCGGGGCCCCGGGCTTCGGCCCTCTCGTGTGCCCCCGTGAGGTTCAGCGCCTTATGGCTTCGCGCTGTTCTCTAGTCTAGTGTCCTGAATTGGAGATCCGTTGATAAGGTCTTGAGATTCGTCCGCAAAGTCTTTGGCTCCTCCCTGGCTTAGTACCCACGTTCAAAATTACGGCGACGTATTCCGATCAGGCTGCCGGAGCCGGCTGTTTGTCCGCGATCTTGGCAAGAAGTGTGTCTGAAGATCGCGGCGAGTGAAGGTCCATTTGAAAGACGATGCCGTCCGCGGTCCGGACTAGAGTTTCGAGTTTTCGTTGTTGTGGACCAGATGTTCCAGAATTGCTTCCCCGACTCCAGGCCTGGTGAACGGTCCAAGCCGAATCCGCCTCTCCGTGATGTCGGCTAACCAGTGCTCGACCTGATTCACCCAGGACCCGTGGTCGGCGAGAAGTGCAAGTGCCAGCGCGGATGCCAGGTAAACCAGCTAACGACTCTGGGTGTCTTGTGGGTGCCGTTGTCATTCCATAACTAAACGAACCTCCCCGGCAACCTCTGCAAGTTTGGCATCGATCACCGGGGTCCGGGTAACGGCCCCTTTTCAGCTGGGCATCGGTGATTTTGCGTGGAGTGCCGGGGTCGAAGATCATCCGACAAATGAACCGGCTCCTGCTCAAGCGCAGTCAGAATCTCGCCGCCGAGCAGCACCTGCCGGTCCCCGATCGGCCCCCATCAATAATTTGAATTGGGTGCGGCTACTTTAGAACGACGGCCAAGTACTCATAAATTCAACCAGTTAAGGCCATTTGACCTGTCTTCGGCGATCGCTTAGACCGGGGATATCGGAATAACCCCGGTTTTTGAATCAATCCTGGTGCTTGGACGCTGCCAGTTTGGCTTGGTGACGCAGGATGGTTTTCGAAAGTTTGTCGAGGCGGTTGAGCAAGGTTTTCAAGTTGCGGTATTGCTTTGCCGCAGCCGTGTACAGCGGTGCCGCTTCCGGTGAGAGCTTGACGTTGACCGTTTTGCCGTTGGCCTTATAAGTGAGCTCGTAGTACGGACCGTGGCGCTTGGAGGGGTCGGAGGCACAGGCACACTGGGCTTTGCCGCACTTCATCATCCGCTTCAGAACTGTACCTTTGCAGAAATACTCGATCTGTTGGAAGTCTCGTCTGAGTTCCAGGAAGGTTGCGTGTGGCGCTCCAGGGAGGCATTCCGTGCAACGGGACGGACTCCGCTTTTGGAAACAGAAACACGTGACATTGTTCTTACGGTGATATTACCGTAAGAGAATGATAACTGCAACCTGTTTCCCTGCTAATACGAGACCGGCGTTGGTTGAGTTCTCCCTGCTGGAGTCCTGGCTGGCATCCTCCAGCGCCCTCCAACTCCCTCTCCACCAGATCGAGTCCCAGCAGCAGGTCAAAGGCCACGAGGTCCAACGCCTTCTCCTCCAAGCCCATTTGCAGCATCGCGGCAATGGAGATATAGGGCCTGAACTGGAACAGGCAGACGGCGCGGTGCTCTACTCTCACCGCCGTCTGAGCACCCGATCCCTTACCACCGTCTTTGGAACCGTGGAACTCGTCCGTATGGGTTACTCCCGGCTTGGCGCGCCGAGCCTCTTCCCGCTCGACAAGGCGCTGGCCTTGCCCGCTCGGTCGTTCTCCTACGAACTCCAGCGCCGTTTGGTCAAGGCCGCCGTGCAGAACCCGTTCTTGGAATCGGTCCAGACCATCGCCGAGTTGACCGGCGTCGCCGTCTCCAAACGCAGTCTGGAAGAGATCCTTCCGGATGCGGCTTGGGACTTTGACGCTTTCTACCAACAGCGCTCTGTGGCCACTGCCGCCGGCTCGATCCTGGTGGCGGCGGTCGACTGTAAGGGCATTCCCATAGTCAAGCCTTGGGGCGCACAACCCAGAGCACGGCTGACCAAAGGGCAGAAGGCCAATAAGAAACGAATGGCCACGGTCGCTGCCGTCTTCACCCGCGCGCCTTGGGTGCGGACCCCACAACAAGTCATCGACAGCCTATTCCCCGCCCCCCGCCCGGCATCGGGTGAGGCGCCTCCTCCCCCACGTCCGGAGAACAAGCGCGTATGGGCGAGTTTGCTCAAGGGAAAGACCGCCGTTATCGAGGAGGTGGCTGCAGAGATGGACCGCCGCGATCCCCCGCGATCAGCGACGCGCCTGGCCTTGACTGATGGTGAGCGTGCTCTCCAGATTCGAGTGGACCAAAAGCTCAATGTCACCTTGATCCTGGATCTGATGCACGTGCTAGAGAAACTCTGGAAGGCCGCCTATGTCTTCCATGCAGAGGGCAGCCTGGAAGCCGACCTGTGGGTTCTCGACCGAACTCTGCGAATTCTATTCGGCGGGGTCGGCCAGGTCGTCAAGGGCATCCGTCAGAGCATCACCAAACGCGGCCTGTCCGGCCCTAAACGCAAGACGCTGAACGCGGTTGCCAACTACCTCTATCGCAACCGCTCCCGGATGCGCTACCACGAATACCTCGCCAGCGGTTGGCCGATTGCCAGTGGCCCGGTCGAAGGCGCCTGCAAGAACCTGATTAAAGATCGCATGGAACGCTCGGGCATGCGCTGGACCGAGCAAATGGCAAAGGCCATTGTCCAACTGCGAGCCATCTATCTCTCAGGAGACTTTGATCGCTACTGGCAATTCCACATCGATCAGGACCAGTGCCGCCTGTACCCTGCCGCCTGGGCCGTCGTTCCAAAGTAGCCACACCCATTTGAATTTAGTCCTTTGTGTCTACCATGCCGAGCGTAGCGCGAAGATTCGTGAGCACAGCTTGGTCTCCAATCACCTCCTGTAACCATCTGTCAAGCGGCATGCTCCCCCAACGCACTGCCCGGTCGACCAAGTATGCAACGGGACTGTGAGGTTCGGTTTTATGGAAAAAGGCTGCAATCAACGACAATCGACGGAGCGTATCCGCTCGATTCTCTGGTTCCAGTGGCAGGCCCTCAGGACTGCGGACTAGGCCTTCACCCGTGGGAATCGGCTCGTCTTGGAGATCTTGCGAGGAGCATACCGGGGCGGGCGCCTTCTCACGCAGGATGTCCTCAACCTTGATTCGGCACCCCTGCAATGCCTCCCGCAATTCGGAGAAGCCAGTAATTGTATCATCCATCTCTCGATAACCAGGCTGCGCTTCGAAGAGGCCCTGAACTGCAGCGCGCAGCGATTCTGTCTGGCTTCCGCACTGCCTCAGCTCTTGAAGAATGTTTTCATAAAACTCGCGCGGAGTTTTCGTTACTGCCTTTGCCAAAAGCTGTTTTCGCGTCTCGGCGTCTGCAAGAATCGTCCGTCTCTCCTCGGGCCCCTTAACTTTACCAGCACCCTCGATTAATGCTTGAGCCTGACTCCATTCCCACCAGCGGTGTGATTCATGGTCGACCTCGATCGTCAATATACAATCGCCCACGCGCTCAGCCAGTAGGTGATCCAACTCGTCAAGTCGGCCGGCACGTATCTCGAGCCCGCCATCCTTGGCCAGAGGGTAGAAAGTGGACCAGAAATGTTGGTGCAAGCCAAGTACTATCTCTAAGCCCCGCACAATCCCAGTCAACCCGTACAGCCTTGCAAGCGCATCGGCCAACCAAACCGCGAGCTGCAAATCCTTTGTTGTTGAGCGGAGTTGGTGAACGCAAACATCAACCACCTGGTCCCACTGCGCTGTTCTATATGAGCCCGGGCGCAGGGTACCAACCATGTCCTCCGAACTCTCAGTGGTACGAAGATCTTTCACTTCATCGTGAATACCAAGCGGCTTGACGTCAACTCCAGCGGCACTGTCGACCGAAATTGGTTGGAGAATTGCTTCGATGTCTAACGCTGGCGGTTGCATAATCATGTTGAACCCCCAAGAAGATTAGAAGATTACCTAGAGTGAAACCGATTCTTGGCCCGTCCGCGGCGCGGCGCCCGTCTGCCGCTGACGCTCCATTCAGTGACCCCAATTAGGCAGTTGGCTAAACACCGCCCACGGTTACGGCAGAGGGCCGAGGGACGTCTCGCGCGCGCAGAAAGCACGTCCCTCGAAAAGTCGCCATTAATACCCGCCCTTCCCCTTGCCAGAGCGCCCGTCGCGGGTGAGAGTTTCAACCGGCTTTCCCGTCTGCTCTTCCGCCGCTTCCAGCACGCGTGTGTACTCGCTCTTGTCGAGCTTCAGGGTTAGAGCCCTGGTGGTACCGGCGTCCTTGTAGTCGACGTAAAGCCAATGGTTCTTGGATTTGGTGAGCATGACGATCCCACCGGCGCCGAACGACGCGAGCATCACAATAGCGCCTTCTTTGACCCTGTGCCGCGCCGCCTGCTCGTAGGACAGCTTCTCAATGTTCGTAAACGGCACCTCCGCGATCGGAGCTGCCAACGCCTTCACCGTTAGCAATTGGGTCTGCTTGTCGAACCCCAGTTCCACCGGCACCTCCTTGCCTGTGCCGTCGATCGTCTTGGTTTTCCGGAAGGTCTGCGCCTGTCCGACTCCGCTGGCGACCATTATCAGAATCGCGACCACAAAACGTCTGTTCATCGTATTTCCTTTCTTGTTTCGATGCAGTCATGGAACGCCGCATCGGGGTTTCAACAGACCAGTGGATCGAATTCCGAAATGTTACGGCCACGGCGGGGCGAGTGTTGATCTGGGGAGGAATCGGCTGTTGTGCGCAGAGCGAGACCAAATGGCGGTAGAATCGTGCCTTCAGTAGGCAGGGAGGAACGGGCCATGAATTCGCCGGCGAGGTCAGCCTTTTACTGCTTGAGTTGCAGAATGGCAGAGTTGAGGTGCTGTCCCAAATGATGCCATCGGTGTTTAGCGAGCTGCGACCACCCGTGGGGCGCAATCTACGCCAGGAGAGACCGGGGCACGAGCTTCACTTCTTCGGAGGGGTCTCTGTAGAAGAGACGGCCGAGGTGCTAGGCATCGCACCGAGGACGATAGAGCGAGATTGGAGTTCGGCTCGCGTATGGCTGTACCGGGAAGTCGACCGAGGAGCCTAGCATGACACCGGAACTTTTTCAGCGGATCAAAGAGATGTTTGACCAAGCGTTAGAACGGGATCCGACAGAGCGACCTGCTTTTCTGCAAGAAATATGCGGTGGTGAGAAAGGGCTGCAGATCGAAGTCGAATCCTTGCTCGCGGAGGAAGAGCGCGCTGGCAGCTTTCTGAAGAACCCCGTCATCCCTCCTCATGAATCACTCGTCGGAAAAGAGATACTGCACTACAAGATAATCGAAAAGCTCGGCGAAGGCGGCATGGGAGTCGTTTACAAAGCTCGCGACACCCGCCTGGACCGTTTCGTCGCCATCAAACTGCTGACACCCGGGAACGATCATCGATCCTGACAAAAGCAATTTGGCTCGTGCGCGCTTTCTCGAAGAGGCGCGGATGGCAGGCAGCCTCTCGCATACCAACATCGCGACTGTATTCGATGTCGGCGAATGGTCCGGGAATATCTACATGGCCCAGGAGTTGGCGCCTGGGCGCGATCTGAGGAAAATTATCGCCGAGTGCGGGTTCCTACCCTTGCGGCGAACCATCGCGATCGTTCGACAGATTTTGCGACGGCCTCGCCCACGCGCACGCGACAGGCATCGTGCACCGGGACATCAAGCCTGCGAATATCGTCGTGGATCTGGAAGACCGAGTCAAGATCACTGATTTCGGACTTGCCCAACGGCCACAGCGAAAGGATTCGGTTCTCGACAGCGTGGTGGCGGGCACTCCTGGTTTCATGGCTCCAGAGCAACTCCTCGGTCAACGCGTGGATGCGCGTGCAGACCAGTTCAGCGTCGGATGCATGGTGTACGAGATGCTCACGGGCCGGCCCGCGTTTCCAGGGGAGACGGTCGTAAGTGTGATGGAGAAGACGCTGTATTCCTTTCCGCCGGCGCCAAGCCGGATCAGAGACGACTTGCCTCATGCTCTTGACAGGTTGGTGGCTCGGTCGATGCGCAAGGAACCCGACGAGCGGTACCCCAACATCAGCCTGCTAGCGCAGGATCTTCTGAACTACCAGCAGTTCGAGTATCTCACCGATCACAACGAGGCCGTGAAGGAGATTGTGGATGCCCTCGACGCGCGGCAATGTCTGCTGCTACTAGGCCTGCACCTCCCGGTGGGCGTCGGAGAAAGGCACGCCCCGACATCGGACCGTCTGGTTGCTGATCACCTTGCGGAGCGTCTGGGAGTTCGCCTTGGGCAGCGCGGGCTTGCCCGGGTCGCGCAGGATCTCGAAATGGAACGCGGCAGGGCGGAGATGGTTCGCCACCTTAGCGCGGCAGTGCGCAACCCCGCCGTTTCCCCACGAGAAGTTCTTCGCCGCGTCGCCCGGCTTCCCTTCCCAGTCATCGTCACTACCCGCTACGATACCTTTCTCGAAGAGGAACTTGCCCGGAACGGGCGAAGAATACGTTCCGTCCTAGACTGCCGAAAGGTGCCCGATGACGCATCCGGTGAAGACCTCCGGATCCGGCTGTTCGGAAGCCTCGAGATGGAACAATCCATCGTCGTCACTGAGGACGATCTGTGGGAGTTCTTCGGAGCCTCCCACTCCTTTTCGGACTCGCTTAAATCGTTGTTTGCTCAGCGGAAGATCTTGTTTATTGGCTATGATCCCGAAGACCAGGAATTTCGTCATCTCCTGTCCGAAATTTTGCGCTTTCGGGCTGGCGCGATCGGCGGCTGCTATCTCACGGCATCCGATGCCTCACTTCCGGTCGTGCGCTAGCGGTTTGTTTCAGTTTGCCGGCCCAAAAAGATCACTTCATCGATGCTTTCGTAATAGTTCAGAAACTTGTAAGGACGACTGGGGAGAGGCCGTTGGGTGCCGCCAACCTGTGGCGCCGGCAATTCCCGCCGTTTTGCCGCGAGAGCCTCTTCTAGCGACGACAGGAATTCCGAAGGCCGCGTCTCGACGAGACGGAGCGTCTTGCTTTGCGCCCAGTGTCCAGACCGGGAACATGATTGCCGTTGCGACCGATGCCTCGAACAGCTCTCAGCTCTATGCGGCATTCTCAGCGACAAAATGGAGGACTTGGAAAGTGCGTGTATCCATTGAGCAACGATTCATGGCGCCCAGCAAGTCCAGGCAATCCAGATCATTTCTGTTTCGGAATGCCAGCGAGTGGATGAGGAATCTTCAACCAATAAAATGGGGATTCAACTGGTGTTGTCGCGCGCGCCACGGCAAGCCGGTGGCCGGTGTCCCCGCCGACGCCGTACTACTGGCTCAGGCGGACTCCCTGCGGCGCCCGTAACATTGTTCGACGGGTTGGACCGGTTTGGGAGCGGTGAGAGGACCTAATCTCATCGGCACCGAAACAGGAGTTCCTCGACGGGAATTATCGCAGCCCTCGCGTCTCGGGTTTTGCGCCCCATAGGGAACTGGTGCGACGGCCAGGAAGGCGGCGTGCGTACTGTGGGCTAACAAAACTTGCAACCGCTCCCGAACCCTAAACGCCCGCACCCTAAGTGCAGCAGTCGTGATTCCGAACTGTTGCGCAAGTTTCCTTTTGTTTTCAATCTTTTGTCCCTTCTCACCCATGTAGTATCCGACGATCATCTCTCGATCCTCCGGCCCTAGGCGCTTGACGCATTCCTCCAGGCATTTGAGCCTGACCGCATCCGCGACGATCTCGTCGTCCCATACATTGGGGTCGCGCTGACTAGGCTCCTTGACCTCTTCCAGCGGAACCTCCCGATATGCCTTATGGTGCTCGGAGGCGACGCGGCGCGCCACCCCCCGGATGAACGGCATGAGTTCGCGGATCTCGACCTCACCATGCCTCCGGATAACCCGGTCAATCGTCTCATCCACAAGGACTTCCGCGTCCCAACACCCATTGCAGCGGAAGAACGTCAGTAGCTTGCGCCGGACGTTTTCATATTCCCGTCCGGCGGGCTCCCGCTCCGAGTTGAGCCGCAAAAGAAAGGCGTCCAGACTCTCCTTTGAGAGGGTCCACTTCTCCGCATGGACCCTCGCGGCATCAATCTCCACCCCGCGAGTCCTGGGTAAAGTACCTGATGGAACGCTCATGTTGATCTCCTCTTTTCAACGGCTACCTTGCTGTGGTATACTGTATCGATACTGCAATACAGATACCGTATCGATACGGTAATACAGTTTGAGGGTGAATGCAAGAAAAATTTTGGGCGCGTTTCAATTGGCTGGGCTGGAGGGCCTGAATGGTCGCTCTCAAGCTGGAAACCACCAGTCCGACTCCGATATATCTGCAGATCATGGAGCAGGTCCGCCGTCGCATAGCCGCCGGCCTGCTAAAGGCCGACGAAGAAATGCCTTCAGTGCGTGCCCTGGCTACCAAGCACCTGATCAATCCCAACACGGTGGCGCGAGCCTATCTCGAACTGGAGCGTGAGGGCTTGCTTTTGAAAAAGCGCGGTTCGGGCACCTACGTCTCACCCCAGGCCACTCGGTTAGGACAGGAGGATCGAGCGCAGATCATCGAAGACCTGATCGATAAAGCACTGGTGGCAGCGAGTGAGTTCGGATTGACGGCAGATCAGTTCCGCTTACTGGTCGAAGGACGGCTCAAAGAGTTTGGAGTACATACGGTTTCGGAAACGGACATACCGGGAGGTTGATTTGCCAAGCCTAGAAGGAATAATGCAGATGGCAGTCGGTACGGAGTCAACCCTGCGACAACCCCTACAGCAGCGGACGGTGTCTCGACATCTGTCGCCGTTAAGAATGCCCGAGTTTCATCGAACAAAGGTGAGTAACAGGCTGGAGCAATGAAACGGCGCGCCAAAACAAGACGGGCCTTCAGGACAACTCAGGTCGAGTTGGCAGGCCTCACTTCGAGCAGAGTCCGCGCCGTGCCGGCTCGCCGTTCTTCACGCAATTATCCCGGAGGCGACGAGATCCGACCAAGCACAAGCTTGTCGTCGTCGGGCAGTTACGATAAGCTTGATCGTACTTCACAGTTGCGGCCTTCTGCGTTGGGGAACTTCGCGAAAAAGGAGCGATAAACTATGGATCCGCCTGCCATTGCAGTTCAGGGATTATCGAAGAAATACGACCGCCGAATGGTAGTAGACGACCTGAGGTTTGAGGTCCCGACTGGAAGTGTCTGCGGTTTCTTGGGGCGCAATGCAGCTGGTAAAAGCACCACAATCCGCATGCTGATGAACCTGCTCGACCCTACGGCCGGGAAGGCTCTGCTCCTGGGTTTGGATTGCCGGAAGGAACACCAGGCGCTGATGCAGCGCGTGGGGTATGTCGCGGAGTCACCCGTCTTATACGACTGGATGAAGGTCCGTGAAATCGTGCGCTTCACAGCGAGCTTTTACGCCAAATGGAATCAGAGTAGTGTGCATTCTCTCCTACAACGATTCGGCATCGATGCGGAACAAAAAGTCAAGAACCTCTCCCGGGGTACGTACGCCCAACTAGCACTTGTGTTGGCGATGGGACACGACCCTCAACTATTGATTCTCGACGAGCCCGCGACGGGGCTGGACGTCGTGGTGCGGAGGGACTTCCTGGAGAGCATCATTCAGTTGATTCAGCAGGAAGGAAGAACGGTGCTTTTTTCATCACACCTAGTGCACGAGGTCGAACGAGTGGCGGATCAGATCGTTATGATCGAGGGAGGACGCCTGCTGATTGCGATGGGGATAGACGACCTCAAGCGGGGAATTGTGCGTCTGGTAGTCCGAGGCAAGTCGGCAAACACGCTGGTTGGCCTTCCCGGCATTCTCAGAAGCTCCACAGATGGCGGTGACCTCGTCCTGACAGTTCAAGATCGGGACGGACGGACCCGGAAAGCTATTCAGGAAAGCGGAAATGACGTAGTCGAGGTGATCGGCCTGAGCCTGGAGGAGATTTTCGTGGACCTTGTAGGCAGTACAGCTTGCGAGGGAACAGGATGAAGGCGCTGCTTTGGAAAGAGATGCGGATTCTCCGAGTCTGGATCCTTGCTGGTATAGCGTTGGTGGGGGCGCTGCGATTGCTGTGGATCCGTTGGCCCTCTGAAATCTCTTCCTTCTCCTTTGGCTTGTTTGCCCCAAGTTGGGATGGCCTCATCTTCTTGACGGCCACGCTGGCATCTGTAGGACTGGCAGCCGGCCAGGTGGCGGGAGAACGGCAGGCGAAAACGCTCGATTATCTGCTGGTTCGCCCGGTCGCGGCGGACACAATAGTCTGGGCCAAGTTCTTAGCCGGGACCATCGCGCTGTTGCTTCTGCTCGGTGCCCTGGTGTGGCTGGGCTATAGCGATCCGGGATCTAGCGACGACCTGCTCGCGCTATTGGTTAGGGACAGGGTCAGCTCTTTGCGGGTGCTGCTGACCCTCTTTCCTCGTTATTGGTGTGTGTATGGGTTGGCTCTCTTGCTCTCCGTGCTTGTGGACCGCCCTTCCAAGGCGGCCGTAGCGATGGCGGTTTCTGTGATGACTCTGCTGGGCATGACGAGTTGGTATACAGATATCGCCCCATTTAGCGGCTTCGAGTCCTGGCTGCCGTTCTTCGACCAAAGTACGGGCGGCTTGGTACGGGTAGCCCGCAATCCCTCACTGTTCTGGACGACGAGTCTGGTCCTATACGGCATCGTGCTGGTCGCGGCATTTGGCGCGGGAACCCTTCTTAAACGATCACCCGAGAACTATCTGGGAAATCGGACGCTGATGCTTGGCGCGGCGGGACTCGTTGGAGTGGCAATACTCACAGGCTGGGTTTCAGGAGGCCGCCTTCCCAGCCTGCCGCCCGAAGAAGCCCTGGAAATTCAGACTGGATCTGCTGGCGACCTAACGGATATGGCGGCAAGTGGCCATCTGGTCTGCCTGGGATTGCAGGACCGTCTGGTATTCCTGGATTTTTCGGATCGCGCAAAACCCCGCACGATGGCGGATGTGCGGATCCCGCTGTGGACCACATCCCACCTTGCACTCGTTGGAACGAGCGCGTATGTGTTGGGTAAGAAGAAAGCCCTTCCGACAGATGAGGTTCAGATCATCATTGCCAAACTCGCGGGACCTGATTCGGTGCAGATCATGTCTCCCATATCGTTGGGGCCGGTCGATCCGCGTGGTAGTATCGGGCCTTTGGTTCCGTTAGGGCATTTCCTTTATGCCGGCTCAATCAATCACCGTCAGTGCAGGGTCCATGTTCTTGATCTCTCCACAAGCCGTGAGATGGTTGTCTTGCCGATAGATACACTTCACACAGTTTCAAAGGAACAAGTCGTGCCATTGTGGGCGGATTTTCGCGAAGCTCTCACTATGTGCCTGAGGGAATCATTTCTCTATATTGCCTCTCCGTCGGCCCTTACTACACTCGATCTAGGAAACCCGGCGCAACCGGTCGTTACTAACAGGATCGAGTTCCGGGAGTCGATCGCACGTCTTTACGGACTTCCACGGACGTTACTCAGCCAGGGAGACCGGCTCTATGAGACATCGTTCTGGCCCCCCAGCCTGCGATCCTACGACTTGAGCGATCCGAGCCGCCCGGTGCTAGCAGCGGATTTCGCGTGGCATCGGACCGACGGGGGTAATGTTGGGGCAGTGGAATTGGTGGTTTCCGGACCGGCTTTCTACCAGTCATGGCGGAATGGCGTACTTGAGTTCCACCTGAGGCACAAGAGGTTCGAAGCGCTCCGATATCTCGACGACGGCTATGGGGTAGACACGGTGGCCGTTTCAGGAGCACATGTCTATACGGCCAGATACGATTACGGGCAGAAGTCAGAACATGTTGATGCTTTTCAAGTTCGGGAGTGACGTCTTCTCCCTTTTTTGGTGCAATCGATGAGACGAGCTGCCGGACCGATCGAACCCCGCACAGCGCCGGGCAGGCTCCCAACGTTGTTGAACGCTGGGGCTAGGGGCGAAACCGAATGAAGGCGTTACTGCGGAAAGAGGTTCACGATCTCAGGGCCTGGGTCTTCATTGGGGGGGCCCTAGTGATCTCCTTACGACTACTCTGTTTCTCCCGGGAATTCGAGGTTGACCTGTGGGGCCTGTATTGGTATCTGCTAATGCCATTGATGGCCACAGTTGCAGGCGTGGGGATGGGGGCGAGCCAGGTGGCGGGGGAACGACACGCGAAGACGCTCGATTATCTGTTGGTTCGGCCGGTCGCGACTCACACGATAGTGTGGGCCAAGTTCTTAGCCGGGACAATGGCATTGTTATTTCTGGTAGGGGCGTTGGTGTGGCTGGGATATGGGGATTCGCAATACCACGATGACACTTTTACGTCTCTGATCAGAGAAAACGTCGATCCCTGGAGGCTTGCGGCTATTCTGTTCTCTCGCGTTTGGTGTGTATATGCATTTGCTCTGTTTTTCTCGGCGCTTGTGGACCGCGCTGCGAAGGTTGCGGCAGCGATGGCCGCGTGCGTGATCGCTTTGCATGGTCTGACGTCCGCGTATTCAGACAGCACTCCGCGGGCTTATGTCGAGTTTTGGCTGCCCTTTGTGGAGTTTGGGGGCGGTTTGGTTCGGGTGACCCGCGATCCCACGCTACTCTGGATCACAAGCATCTCGCTGTGCGGTGTTGCTTTGGCCACGGCGTTCGGCGTGGCGGCTTTTTTGAAGCGATCATCCGACCGACATCTGGGCAATTGGCCGCTGACTCTCGGCGCTGCGGGACTGATTGGAGTCACAATACTCGCAGGCAGGGTCTCAGGTTTATCGCTTTTTCGTCAGGCCTCCGCTAGCTTCCTGGAATTCAAAACTGGATCTGATGAGGAATCCAATTACTACCAGATGGATATGGCGGCAAGTCGCGGGTTGGTCTGTTTGGGAGTGAACGACCGCCTGATATTCTTGGATTTTTCCGATCCCGCAGATCCCCGAAAGATGGCGGAAGTGCGAATTCCTCTCTGGACTACCTTCCATGTTTCACTTGTTGGAACGGAAGCGTATGTTGTCGGTAAAAGGAAAGCACTTCCAGTAGATGAGATCCAGATCATTGTTCTAAATCTTGTGCGGCAAGATTCGGTGCAGATCAGCGCTCCCATCGTCTTGGATCGGGTAGATCCGACTTTTCCTAATGGGCAGTTCGTCCTGCCGGTGGTCCCCCTCGGGCGCTTCGTATTCGCTAGCTCGGGTTGCTCGCTCAACCAGCCCCAGTGTAGACTCCAAGTTTTCGACCTGTCCACCAAACGCGAGACAACAGCGTTGCCTATGGATACTTTTCGCTTCAATCCGCGGCGCCCGAAAATGATCGGTATGCTACCGGGGGCTGTCGCCATGTGCCTGAATGGTGCACATCTCTATGTTTCCTCTCCGTCCACTCTTACTACTCTTGACGTACGGAACCCCGCGCAACCGATTGTTACAAGCCGCATCGCACTTTGGGACTTCTCAGAGGCGTTGTACGGTTTGCCGCGCCAGCTGTTCACCCAAGGAGAGCGGCTTTATGAAGTATCGCTCGTCCCAGACTACCTACGCACTTATGACCTGAGCGATCCGAGCCGTCCGGTTCGCGCCTCAGATTTCAATTGGCATGTCGGAGAGCAAGCAAATTGGAGTTTGAACTTGGTGACTTCGGGACAGGCTTTCTACGAGATATGGCAAAGTAAGATAGTTGGGTTCCACCCGATACATCGAGGGTTCGAGTTGCCGCACTATCTGGATAACGGCCGTAGCGGTCGCTACCGCGTGAATAGGTTGGCTTCCGCCGGAGGGTACGTCTACGCGGCCAGCTACGATACAGCGAGCAAGACAGCGCGTGTTGATGCGTTTCGGGTTCGGGAGTAAGACCCATCCACTATTATAGTCGTTCGGGTATTTTTGGTGAGACCTCTAGAGCGATTGAAAAGGTCAGGCCGAGGTGATCGAAGGTGAGAGATTTGAGTTTGGAAGAGATACTGGTCAACCTGCCAGTCACACCATTTGGGAGGCGTCAGGATGAAGCCGCTGCTGTGGAAGGAGATGCGGCAGCTGTGCGCCTGGATCTTCAGCGGATTTCTATGCGCTGGCTCTGTTGAGCTCTGCACTCGTGGACCGCACGGCGAAAGCTGCGGTGTCTATGGCGTTTTGCGTGTTCAAGAACTTAGACCTGGGACTTTGGTCGTGGGCGGCCGAGTGCCGGGCACCGAAGCCGATGCTGCTGCGACCTTCGAGAGCGTCCGATTTAACACCTCTTTCCAAAGGCCCGGCAGGGCCGCATAGTGGTCTCATGACCGAAACTGTCATCGGAGTGTCAGCATCAGCTTAAAAGGCGACCATTCGCAATGGCCTGAGTGGGAACCAGCAACGGCAAGGTGAGACCTGCCGCACGGGGGTTTTTCTATATGGGCGTCGACCAGGGCGAAAGCGTAGAGCTTGCGCTTGTCCCCGGAGTAATCGAGTTGTGCCGAAGTGCCCCCAGTCGACTTCGAAGCGCTCGCCGGGCGGAGGCTCCATCCGCAGGAAGGCGCGGCTGGGTTTCAACTGTGGACGAACGGTTTGCACATACTCGCGCAGGATGCTGTGCCCACCGTTGTAGCCCAGAGGCCGCAGCCGCTGCTCCATCACGGCGGCTGTGACGGTGGGATCCTTTTCGAGCCATTCGGCAATGGTGGCTTTGAAGGGATCGAGCTTGCTTTCACGCTGCCGCTGGGCGGGTCCTTGCGCCGGCGCATCGAGGTACTTCTTGATAGTCCGCCAACCCATACGCAGGTGCCGTTCGATCTTGCGGATCGGCCAGCGCTCGGACCAGTAGAGGCGATGCAGGTCGTTGATCTGATCGGTGGTGAGCATGGTGCGATTTCATTTATCCGGCAGAAACCGCCTGGCTACCAGGACGTTGTTGTTTGCAAGATTCCGAAACCGGAGGTTTGCGCGGCGGAAGTGCTTCCAGGATCCAGACTTGCGCCGGAACTGAGTTGTCGTTTGCAAGATCGCGCAGACGCTGTTTTTGGTCCCGAACGTGCTGCTGTTGGCGGTTGCGCTCGACGGTGGCGGGGTGTTGCTCGCGATACCGCCGCCAGTACTGGGGATTGCGGGAGCGCCATTTCTGAGGACTGTCCAGGCATACCTGGCGGTATTCGGGGTCCCCGGCGATCTTTCGGCGGTGATGATCGGCGCGGCGGCGCCGCTGGCAGCCGGAGTCGCTGCATACCGACTGCCCAGGTCGATATTTCGATGGCTGGAAGGATCGCTCACAGTAGGGGCATCGCCGTTGGAGCATACCGGCGGTTGTCGCACGGGAGCCAGGTCCTTTTCAGGCAAGGAGATTTAGAAACTGCTATAGAGTGGGTACCGCGTCCCCGCCAATGGCTGGTTTTCTTTGACTACAAAACTGGCGGAATTGCTGTCGTTTTATTCCGGCGTCAACACGGTACGAAACTCTAGTGTCCTGAATTGGAGTTCCGTTGATTAAGTTTTTAGTGGCGACGAGGGTTTGGGTGAGTTAGAAATTCGTTCACAAAGTCTTTGGATCTTTCCTAAGATCAGGTCCGCGTCCGCAGTCCATACGAAGGGTTTCGGGTTTTCGTTGTTGTGGTCCAGGTATTCCAGAATGGCCTGCTCCAGGCTCCGGACGCTGGTAAACGATCCACGCCGAATCCGCTTTTCGGTGATCTCGGCAAACCACCGCTCGACCTGATTCACCCAGGATCCGCTGGTCGGCGTGAAGTGCAAGTGGTAGCGCGGATGCCGGGCAAACCAGCGAATGACTCTGGGCGTCTTGTGCGTGCCGTAGTTGTCCATGACCAAATGGACCTCCCCGGCGGCCTCTGGAAGTTTGGCGTCCACGGACTCCATGAACTTCAGAAACTCCTGGTGCCGATGCCGACGGTGGCACTGGCCGATCACTTTACCGGTCGCGATGTCCAGGGCGGCAAACAACGAAGTGGTGCCGTGCCTCTCGTAGTCGCTGGTCCTTTGCTCGGGCAACCCCGGACGCAGTGGCAGAATGGGTTGCGTGCGGTCCAATGCCTGCACCTGCGATTTCTCATCGACACTCAGCACAATCGCATGTTCTGGTGGGTTCAAGTACAACCCGACAATATCCCGTACTTTCTCTACCAGGAACGGGTCAGTGGACAATTTGAACGTCTCGCTGCGATGCGGTTGTAAACCAAAACTGTGCCAGATGCGCACGATGGCGCTTTGGCTCAATCCGACCTGCTGGGCCAACGATCTGGTACTCCAGTGGGTCGCGGCCGCAGGAACACTCTCCAGGGTCCGAGTAACGGCCTCCTCCACCTGGGCATCGGTGATTTTGCGTGGAGTGCCGGGTCGAGGTTCATCCGACAGCCCCTCCATCCCCTGCAAACGGTATCTCTCCCTCCATTTCCCAACGGTGGCACCGGTGATTCCCAATCGGCGAGCGATCTCCTGGTTGGAGTGACCTTCGGCGGCCCGAAGAACAATCTTCGAGCGGGTTGCCACTCGCTGCGCAGTCTTGGGACGTCGTGCCAGCAATTCCAACTTCTCTTGATCGACGGGGCCCAAGTTGAGCGGTTGCTTCGGACGTCCAGTTCGCATGTAGAGACCTCCTTCGGCCGGTTCACAACCAGTATAAAGGAAGCCGTCTATTTCTTCAATGAATCTCTGACTCAGGACACTAGCCAAGGGCTTCGCCCTTGAAATCCCAACAGTTTACGGGCAAGTCTTAACATGTTAAGACCTCGGAATTGTTGAAGTATTTCTGTTTACGATTAACGGCGTAAGAATCTAAAGGCCGTATTCTACAAGGCAGACTTCTGACGAGCCGGTTATTTTGCCGAACCAAGCGCCCTGGACTATAGTGGTCTGTGTGCCACCGTTCGTGATCCACCGGACGGGCCTTCGCGCTGCAACGAGTTCGTCATGGAAGACTGTCGCCCAGCCGGGACCATCGAGACGCTACCCAGGTCAGTCCGCGCCCGCGCGCGGGGCCGGAACACAGCATCAATGTCTCGATCCAATCCAGCCACTGTTAGGCCAAGACGGACCCCGAGCGCGCAATGGGCCCAATTCCTCATGCCGATGTCGACGGCGCAGGCAGGGTAGTCCCGTGATTTAGCCGCCGCCCGTAAAAGGCGATTCTCAGGCCGACCGTTCTCCAGTCCGGCCGCCGATGTGGAGGTGTGCCCTGACGCACGGGAAATGGCTCCCTGGTCCCGCTGATTCCGGCGATTCTGGTTCCCTTTTACAACGATCGAGGAGAGGGCGACCACCAAAAGCGATGGCTCGATCGGCTCGCTGCGCGAAAAGCACAGCGTGTCGCTGCGGCAGTTCTGTAAGGAACAGGGACTTACCGAAGACTCTTCCTATGCCTGGCGCAAACGGCTCCACGGCCTGACCGCAGTATTCATTCCCGTATCCAAATCCTCAGAGGTGCCATCAGTCCTTCAGCCAAAGGTTGGCGCCGGGAGCAAATGCTTGATGGTCAGGATTCCTCCGGGGCATTTAGAGTAGAGCGACGACTACTGACACGCTTGGACACGCAGAAAATGCGAAATCCGTTCTTGATCAGCCGCCCTGCCGAGATATCGACGTCGAATGTCTGACAGCGAAAGCGCATTTCGTCTGTCCGCGTGTTGCCTGTCATGTCATTGTTCGTGGACCAGCTCATGGCGGTGTTCGCGCGGCGGGCGGGTGTGTGTAACGTTTTGCAGAAGTCTTCACTTGCAAACTGAAGAGCACGGGCCAAGACGGCCGGGGCGCTTTAACGGACCGGGGCCGCCGGACCAGCCAAGCCATGTCCAGGAAACAGTAGCGAGAGGAGACTGACCATGAACAAGATTAAACTAAAGTTAGCTTGCACGGCTGCGGCTATGGTGTTAGCGGCCAACGCGCAGCACCAGGAGAGCCCGCTGCGCTTAGCGCTGGCTCCGCTAGAGTTGGGGGCCGAGACGGGAGTACGGGACCACCGTCGCCTTAGCGAAGCCGCCGACAGTCAGTCTGCGGCCGCTGGCAAGTCCGCCGCCGACTTCGCGCGCCGGTATGTGGCGGCCTATTTGGCCGCGGCGATAGCTTCTCCCGGCGGCGATGCGGTGATTCCCCTCGTCGTCGATGGCGATGGGGTGCGGACTCGAATCGAGTTCACAAACGTCGACACGCAACCAGCACAACTGACGCTCGTGTTCGGCGACGGCTACGGCGGGGGTACGCAGTTCCAGGTAGCCGGTCTCGGTCTGCTTAATACCGTCAATGCGGCTATCTTACCGAAAGGCTCGTATGAGATAGTAACATCCGGTGTCGGTTCCGGGAATGTCGGCTGGGCATTGTTTATGGCGACGGGAGGACGCTTGGTCGCGCAAGTAACGATCGAGCAGCAGGACTCCAATGGCGTCTGGCAATCATCGACAACGGTTGCTGCGAACTTCTTCGCCAACCGGGTGAGCCTCCCCTTCGACGATAGGCGTGGTTGGGATACCCAGATCGTAGTTGTGAACTGCAATCCGTACACCGCGGCGATGATATCGATGGCAGTCCGCGATTCCAGCGGCAACGTCGTTTTCACAGGCCAATACAGAATGGATCCGCTGAACATGGGCGTCATTAACAATTTGCGGGACGTCCTAGGCTCGGTAGCCAGTTCCGGTACGATTGAGTTCGCAATTTCGAGCGCGTCCCAGGGAGGGATCGCGGTTCTCGCGGTGCACAACAATGACTCCGGCGCATTCGAGACCGTGGCGCCGCAGATGGTTGCCGACTGGCTGAACTAGAGACGTCAATGAGTAGACAAATGGCTGCAGACGGGCCGGGACACACTCGACCCGCGGTCGCTGACTGGTCGAATAGTTAACTGCAGCAGGGGTTGGTCGGGATGGACAAGCTCTGGCGTACCGTGCTCATTGACGCAACACGCTTGAGGCGTGATAAGCGATGACCCACGTCAGACCAAAAGGATTTCTATGACAATCATAAAGCCCTCGCAATTCGACAGGATTAGAACGGCAATAGGCCTGCTGATGCGTTCGCAGTGCCTCCTGGTGGCGGGTTTGAGTATCCTCCTGCTTGCCCCACTGGCTCCCGCCGACGAGCCGGACTTGAAACTCAATATAGTCGTGGTCGAGGGTGAAGGGGCCGTCAACAACATCAAACTGCGCACGTCGCGCCAAACAATCGTTCAGGTGGAGGACGAGAACCGCAAGCCCGCAGCGGGAGCGGTTGTGGCTTTCCTGTTGCCGGACTATGGGCCGGGGGGCACGTTCGTTGGTGGCTCCAAGATCGCCACCGAAGTAACTGATAGCTCTGGGAGGGCGGTGATGCCGCGCCTCCGGGTCAACTCAAACGCCGGCCGGTATATCGTTCGGGTGACTGCTTCCCATCAGGGACTAGTGGCAAACGTTACTATTGCGCAGTCGAGCATCGCGGGAGCGGCGGCGATTTCGACGGCCGGCATCATCGGGATTGTTGTCGGCGCTGCCGCTGCCGGCGGGGTGGCGGCGGTGGTCGCGACGAAGGGCAAAGGCTCGACTCAACAGCCCCAGTTACCGGCCGGAACTGTTGGCGCGGGCAGCGGAACCGTCTTTGGGCCACCGCACTAGAGAGGGGCACGGGACTAGCACGATCTTGGAGGATGAGATGGCGAAAAATACATTTCGTTGTTGCTGGCTTTTGGGGGCAATAGCGGGATTACTTTGCGGCGCTACGATTATTACCGGGCCTGTCGCCGGTTACGTGGCCTACGAAGGACCGGAGCTGCGGGCGATCCTTGGAGTACCGGGTGCGTACCGGTTCAGCGATCCGCTGCCTCTACCAGATGGCACTACGCGAGTCCACGTGGCTCCCGGACAGGACTTTGCGCTAGTGGAACGGGGCGACACAGGCTTAGGCATCTTATTTCTCAATGGCGGCACCGTGGATCACGTGGCGGCTGTTGATAATGCGATGTCCACACCTGATTGGGTCGTGTTCAGCGTCGAAGGCCGCTCAGCCGTTCTGTTTTCGTCTCACAACAACCGTTTGCAGGTCATCGCAGGTTTGCCCGATGCGGCACGGATAATCATGGACCTGGACGCCAGCGCGCTTCCAGAAGTGCCCCTGAGTGGTGCCGTCGGTGACAACGGCCAAAGCGTGCTGGTGGCGTCCGGGCGCTCCGTCTACCGGATCGCGCCGTATGGCGCAAGGCTGATCTTCTCGGCGGGCGATATAGCGTCGGTGATCATAATGCGAAATGGGGCGCACGCTGCGGTCTCTGATAGGGGCACGGGATCAGTCGTTCTTCTCGAAAACATTCGGTCGGCTCCGGCGGCGCGAACGTTGGTTACGGCCCTGGGCGGAATTGGGAAGCTCTGTCCATCATCGGATGGCAAAACGTTGTTGGTGGCCAGCTCGGGGGCGAACATCGTCGCGTCAATCGACGTGTCCTCGGGAGAGATGTGGTCCTATGACTCGGGTGTTCTGCCGATCACATTGTCCGAGATGCGCAATCGTGACGCGTTCGTCATTTCCGCCAGCACGTACGAGCCCGCTTCCGTATTTTATAAAGAACAGAACTCCTGGCGGTTCGTGTTCATACCAGCCGCGACGGCTGGAGCGGGACAGTCGGCGACTCCGGTCTCTAAGCCATGACGGAACAGTGGCTATCCATGTTTCGACAGCTTGCCATTGCGGACTCTGACACCTCATTAACAAGAGACGGTTATATGTTAATCACTGAACACAAGAAGTCGAAGCTAGCACTAACGGTAACAGTTGCACTCTGCTTTTTGACACTCTTTTCTTGTCTGCAAACCGGGTCGGCACAATCGGTGACTGGCTCAACTATTGCTTCGACATTCGGACCAGGTAATACTACAGTAGCTAACCCGAATCTGGGAATCGGAAGCCCATCTCCTTCCAACAAAGTGGGAAATGAGTTTGCAAATTCATTCACACCGTCGACATCGTCTGTCCTAAACAGCATTTCGGTCGCTGTCGAGAATATAAGTGGAACGAACCAGTTGACCATATATCTCGCAAGTGGCACTTCGCAGCCCGGCTCACCTATCGAATCATTCAGCGTAAGCGGCATACCATCAGTCTTCCCTGGAACAGTCCAGACCGTTACATCATCTGTGCACCCGACCCTTATCGCTGGCACTCGATACTGGGTTGTAGTGTCGGCGGCCGACCAGACGAATACCTATGATGGCTGGGCGGAGGGAGTGGTCGCAATTCCTGGTGAGTTGTTCATACAGCGGGACTTCAGCTCTTCTCCTGCTTGGTTTACTCCGAGCGGATCGGGAATTGGTGGTGCATTCTCGGTAGTGGGAACTCCAATCGTTGCACCTTCGACTACGACGATAGTGGTTTCTCCGAATCCCGCCGTCTTCGGGCAGGTAGTGACTCTGACCGCTGCCGTAATGCCTTCCACGGCCACAGGAACAGTAACCTTCAGGGACGGCACCACCACGCTTAGTACCCAGCCCATTGCCAGCGGGACAGCCAGCTTTACAGCCTCTGGTCTGCCTGTAGGCAACCACACCCTAACAGCCATCTATAGCGGTGACGCCAACGACAGCCCGAGCACATCCCAGACGGTGACCGAAGTTGTCAATAAGGCCGCCTCGACAACGATGGTGGCTGCATCACGTACTTCGGCGTCCCCTGGGCAACAGGTGACGTTGATGGCGACGGTCACATCCTCTGGCACTACTGGAACTATTACCTTCCTCGATGGAACAGTCGCATTGGGCAACCCCGTGACGATCTTTAATGGGAGTGCCAGTCTATCCACATCCTTTTCGACCATGGGAGACCACTCGCTTACCGCAGCGTACAGCGGCGACAACAACTACAACGCAAGTACATCGTCGCCGGTGACTGTATCAGTCGGTCAGACAAATACCACCACCACGTTATCTGTGTCCCCGAATCCGTCGCTCGTTGGTCAGACGGTCACGCTCGTTGCCACCCTCACTCCTTCTGCTGCCACAGGGACAGTCAGCATCCGGGAGGGAACCACGGTTACTACAATTGTCGCTATTCAGCCTCTCACCAATGGCACTACCACATTCACTATCTCTGCGTCGAGGCTCGGTCCTGGCAATCATGTCTTGACAGCGCAGTACAGTGGCGACGGCGCGAACGGCCCAAGTAGTTCTCAATCGGTCACGGAAGTGGTGAATAAGGCACACTCGACGACCGTACTTTTTTCATCATCGACCCAGGCGACTCCTGGCCGGACTCTGACGCTTACAGCTACAGTTAGCCCTTCTAGTGCAACAGGCAGCGTGACCTTCGCTGACGGAAGCACGACCCTTGGAACGGCAGCCGTGAACAACGGTACGGCCACGTTTTCAATGTCAACCCTCACGCCTGGCAGCCACTCCCTGACGGCCTCATACAGCGGAGACTCGAATACGAACGGAAGCACGTCGTCGGCAATCACGGTGACGATTGCTCAGGCGAACACAACAACGAGCCTGTCCGCCAACCCGAACTCAGCTACGTATGGACAAAGTGTGACATTGGTTGCGTCCTTCTCTCCGGCTAGCGCTACGGGGACGGTAACTTTCCGGGACGGCGGCTCCGCAATCGGTACAGCTACGGTCAGCAACGGCACAGCCTCGTTTACAACTACAACGCTCTCTGTCGGTACCCACAATTTAACCGCCGTGTACGGCGGCGATGCTAACAACGCTGCCAGTACCTCGACAGCAGTAACGGAAGTCGTCAAGAAAGCCGATTCCACGACCCGTCTGTCGGCATCACCCACGTCTGCGACACCGGGCCAGCCCGTAACCTTGTTGGCCTCCGTTACTCCTTCCAGCGCCACTGGGACTGTGACGTTTAACGACGGTTCCTCCGTCCTGGGCAGTTCGACCCTGAGCAACGGAGTTGCCACGTTTACAACCTCTACCTTGGCCGTAAGCAGTCATTCCGTGACGGCTTCGTACATCGGTGATGGCAACTTCAACCCGAGCCTGTCATCGGCGGTGGGTGTCGCTATTGGACAGGGCACCAGCGCGACAAGTCTTGTGATCTCCCCCAATCCGGCCACCACGGGGCAGGTAGTGGCCCTAACCGCAACCGTGACGCCTCCGACTGCGACAGGGACCGTCACATTCAGGGATGGGTCGGTTGCCATTGGAAACGCCACCCTCAACAACGAAACTGCCACGTTTTCGACGACGACGCTTTCGATTGGGAACCATGCGCTCAGCGCCTCTTATAGCGGCGACACGAGCTATGGTGCGAGTACATCTGCCCCGGTTATTGCCGTTGTGAACTCGACGCAGACAACGACGAGCCTGACCGTCTCACCCAACCCTGCTTCGCTAGGTCGACCGACCACCTTGAGCGCAACTGTGGTTCCTGTCACGGCCACAGGCACGGTCACCTTCAAAGATAGTGGCAATGCCATCGGCACAGCCACACTCGGCGGTGGAACTGCCTCTTTAACGATCTCGGCCTTTACAAGTGTCGGGAATCATCCTCTCACGGCTACCTACAACGGCGACAGTTCAAATTCACAGAGCACATCTGGTGTTGTTAACCTGACCGTATCGAATACGCCGACGACGGTGACGTTAGTTGCGTCGCCCAACCCCAGCACCTTCGGGCAGGCAATCACTTTGACGGCCACCGTTGTGCCTTCAACCGGAAGCGGCACGGTGACCTTCAGGGACGGCGCTAGTGCGCTGGGAACCGCAATCCTCAACAACGGGACGGCCACACTCATGATTTCGACTTTGGCCGTCGGTACGCACAGCGTCACGGCATCATATGGCGGAGATGCAACAAACGCTGCGAGTGCGTCTTCGGCAGTAGGCGTCGTAGTGAACAGAGCACCTTCGACGACCACGCTTACTGTTTCTCCAACGTCCTCGACCCCTGGTCAGAGGGTGACGTTAAGCGCGACACTGAATCCTTCCGCCAGTACTGGAACGGTGACCTTTAACGATGGGAATGCCTCCCTCGGCACTGCGACGCTGACAAACGGGACTGCGACCGTTTCCACCTCAACGCTTGCAAACGGGAACCACACATTGACGGCTTCGTACACCGGAGACGGCAATTATGCGGCCAGCACATCCAATTCGATCACTGAAGCCGTGGGCCTTTCGACCACGACCATCACCCTATCGGTCACTCCGAGTTCACCCATGCTCGGCCAATCGGTGACGATGACCGCTACTGTAAGCCCGTCTTCCGCCACGGGGACTGTGACGTTCCAGGACGGTTCGACCTCCCTGGGCACAGGCACCCTCAATGCTGGAGTTGCGGTATTGACGATATCGACCTTAACGGCTGGCGCGCATTCGCTCACGGCAGCGTACAGCGGCAATGCGACCTACGGAGCCAGTACGTCGGCTACAACCACCATCATAGTAATTCGACAATCGAGCACTGTAGTTCTCTCCGCTTCGCCGAACCCATCCACCGCAGGCCAAAACGTGACCGTGACAGCGGTCATAACGCCTTCGAGTGCTACTGGAACTCTTACTTTCATGGATGGGCAGACAATAATCGGTACGGCATCCGTAAGCGGTGGAACTGGGACGCTAGTCGTATCAACGCTTGCGGTGGGCGGCCACACTCTGTCGGTTGGGTATGGCGGTGATAACAGGAACGCACCTAGCACGTCGAATACGATAACCCAAACCGTTAGTTCATCCCAGCCGCTACAGATCAGCCCGAGCGCCATCCCATCGGGTTTTGTGGGCACGGCGTACTCTCAGGTGTTCACAGTGTCGGGTGGCGTCCCGCCGTTCACGTGGACTCTGGTGTCCGGCACGCAGGAATTGAAGATGTCCACCGTGAATAATACCGGCGTTCTCTCTGGTACACCTGTTACGTCGGGTTCATTTCAACTCGGCATGAGGGTACAGGACAGCGCAGGACAGGCGAACGGTACGGTGCTGGCATGGACGGTAAACCCTGCGCCGCCAACCATGTCGATAACGGTGACGCAACCAACTGCACTGATCGATCAACCGGTTCCACGGGCCAGTCTCGGGCAGCCCTATCCCGCAGCATTGAATGCCACGTATCGGCTCACGTTCACGCCCAGCACCGCGATGCCAGCGGACTACAACAACAACGACGTCCAGTTTGTCACAGGCGGCAACATGTCTCCGTCTGTCGCGTTTCCCGCCAATAGTACCGCATCGGTGACGCTGCCCGCCGTGCAACTGGGCTCAGTCTGGGGCACTATTACGGTGCAACTGGCATCGTTGACCATGGCCGGGACGGGCCAGAATGTTCCGCTACCCTCTCCGGTGCCGAGCGTCGCGATAACTGTGCCCCGTCTCGCACCGATCATCACACCGGGCTCGGTCAAGATCATCGACATCACCTCTTCCAGCTTTCAGGTGGTCCTGGACGCCAGTTCGACTCCTCGCGACCTCACAAGTGGGGCGTTCGTCTTCACAGCGGCTTCCGGCACGCAATTGAACGGTTGTACGCCGAACTGCACTGTCCAGTTCTCTAACGATGCGGCGACGTGGTTTTCTAGTTCCAATGGCGTGGCAAACGGTGGGGCATTTTCGTTAACTGTTCCGTTCACATTCAGCGGCGACACCAGCGTGATTGGCACGGTTTCGGTGACGCTGACGAATTCGGCGGGCACATCCGCGGCAGTAGCTGGAGGGAAGTAATGTCGGAAGTCCGTTTTGACGCCGGAAGACGACCGCAGGTATTTCTCGCCTTATCCTCCCGACCGCATCTTAGATGCTGGTCAATGCTGGGCACCTGAAGCCAGAGATACACCTGGCCATGTCCTGCCGTGAGATCGGGACGAACAATGAAGCGCTTTCTATTTCAAGAGAAGTTGACAAACGAGGAGAGAAAAACATATGTTAGCTGACAAGGGTTCGCACAAAACAAGCGCTGTCGTGATGATTGAAATCGCAACGTCACAACTAAAAAGTGTCTCCCCGCTGGATCATTTACAGGTACCTGCACAACAGCCTGCTCCTCTTAGTGCTGGCAAGTCACAGGTAAAGTCTCATACAATTGCTGGGACTTCTGCACCACATAATGGCAAGATGCCCACATTTGCTGCTACGCACTCATTTGGTACCGGCACTTCCACTCCGACAGTTGCGGACGGCAAACATACCTGGATCGTGCACACGGCCTTACGGCGAAACGCTGGGCCTTATAGTGGCTCGGCAGTGGAACATACCAACCTCGTGAAGACCAAACCGCCACACGGCTCCATATGTCACAACTTGTTTGAATGCGGTGAGGAATTACTCAGCGAGCTACAGGAAAAAGTGGAACATGGCAGCGTGATAGCTGAGACTCTCAGGCGGGGGTCGCACATTGTCATATCTCACTTGCCGCCGGGGAAGGCTCGTCAAGTGTTTAAGACGGTGCGTGTTGTTCTGCGCCGTTCGGAGCGGTACCTCGAAAAAACCAGCGATAAGCTGGAGACTCTTGGACAACTCGTTACGCTGGCTCACAATGTGACTGTATCCCTGCCCCAGATGTCGCATATCATCGGTTCAGATGAACAGTGGTCAATCAAAGCCGCCAAAATCGGCACAGAGTTCACAGCGTTGTCTGCCCGCAGCATTGCCCAGATTGCGCTGGAGCCGGTTCACGCCGGCCTTAAGGTCGTTCGGACGGGCGCGGCGATGGCCGGAATGGATATTACGCATCCGACTTTTGGGAGTCGGTCGGTTGCGGACCCTCGGACCTGGGTTTCATGGCAGGCGATTAACTTTTTCGAAACGAGGCTCAACTATTTAACGCAGACTGTGTACGATGGCGAGACACTTTACGTTTTCCTTCATTCATCGTTTGGAGGCTAGGCAGAGAGAATAGCCGAGCATGACATGGAAGCACAGATCGCGCAAACTTCATCACGGAACTATCGGCCCGCCGTCCGCATGGTTCGATCCTTGGTTCTGGAACCTTTCCTTCGCTTGTACTTGCCTACCTCGCATTGAAAGCACTGGGGCGGAAGTTGGGGAAGCAGCCGGAATAGCGTCGGAGCACCGCATCCAATGCGTTGTTCCAAGCACGCCCAAAGGGGACTACGCTCCCCGGCGCAAGATTTTGTGAATCAGGCCGGAGATCATCTACGCGCATCGGAAGACCGGACTGATCGTCACCCAGGAGAACTACGGGAAGCTGCCCAAGAGCGCGCTGGCGGAGTGGGAGGCGGCGGTCCAGGAGTATTTCGAGATGGTCAAGGGGAAGGTGCAGTAGCCGACCTGTGCCCTCCCGCTTCGAACAGACTCCGACGCTCCGTAACCCTATCAATGCAGCTGCAGATTTCGCATCAAACATTTCCCTCTCCCAATGTTCTGGTACCATGATGTATCGGCATTGACCGAAATGGGAGAACCACAATGACACAAACGCAGATCGTTCAGACGTTGGCAGACAAGTGCGAGGTCACCAAGAAGGTTGCCAAGGCCATGATGGACAGCCTCGCGCAGACGGCCATCAGCGAGGTCAAGAAGAATGGCGTGTTCGTACTGCCGGGAATTGGGCGACTGGTCCGCGTTGACCGCAAGGCGCGCATGGGTCGCAATCCCGCTACCGGCGAAGCAATCAAGATCGCGGCCAAGAAAGTCGTGAAATTCCGAGTCGCCAAAGCCGCCAAGGACTCCATTGTGCCACCGAAGGCGAAGAAGTAGGTTCCAGGAATTGTCAGTCATCTCACCAAAATGAAACGCGCCGGGTGCTAATTCGGGTTAGCCTCGGCGCGTGCAGCCGTCCCGGAGGATCGGGAAGAGTTCAGGTGGGCTTTTGTGGGGCCGCAACCAGATTGTGGATCCGGTGCTAGGCATAACCAAGGACCAGTCGTTCCGGTCAGGTACTGGTACTGTCGGGAAAACGCGCATGGCGGTCGTTTGGTCATTGCCGTTGTTGCTTGCGCCGCCTCAAATAGGGCACATGCAACAATTCCGCCGCCTTCCTTTTCGTCGCTTCTCCACGCCGGTCGTAACGGGCTGTCGTAGTGACGTTGGAATGGCCTGCGAGTTGTTGCGCCGTCGAAATGTCCGCGCCAGCATCGAGCAAATCCGAGATGAATGACCGCCGAAGATCATGCGGTGAGAACGACGCCACCCCTGCTTCGTTCGCCCGCTTTTTCAGGATGTGGAGCACAGCCTGATCGGTCATACGGTGGATCGTGATTCTGCCGCTCTTATTAATGTTGCAGAACAGAGGGCCGGGATCGTTGCCACGGACCAGGAGCCAATCTTTCAGTGCATCGGCGGACCCGTTCGTGGCGTATGCAAGGCGGTCCTTCCGGCCCTTGGCGCCTCGGATAGCAAGTTCGCCGGTTTCGATGTTGAAGTTGGCGAGATCCAGGCCCACGACTTCCGAACGACGCAGACCGGCTCCGTAAAGAACCGCGATCAGAGCGGCGTCACGAATTCCGGCCGGTGAAGCATCTCGACCACACGTGCCCATCAATGCCGCGATTTCACCTGAAGCCAGCGCGCGGCCACGAGGAAGTGTCTGGGCCTTGATCGTGGGCACATCGGCGGAACGGTGGTAATCTTCGGCGGTCATGTACCCAAGACGCCAACATTCTTTAAGGACGCCACGGAGAGCGGCCAGGACCTTGTTTGCCATGGATGGTTTGTATCGTTCCATCAGGGCAGCACGGATTGCGGCGGTGTGCTGGTAACGCAATACCGGCCAGGGGAATGTCTCCAGGTTTGCTTTGCCGGTGGATACGAGGCCGGCAATCGTGTTCAGGGCTTCGGTCATCGTGCGCCTGGAGCCGGAACCAAGGCGGGCGATGTAGACGTGGGCCGGGTGGCGGTCTGGGGGAAAGTAAGATGTTTCCACTTCGGAGAATGTTTCCATTTGTGTTTCCATTTGACTCCGAAGCTAAGTGGTGGAGTTAGAGTGAGTTAGAGAGATGTTTCCAATGTTTCCATATTTTCCGAAGAGTTTTACAAGAAAAATGAAAATCATCTTTATGTACTACTAGGAGGAATCCTTGAAATATATGGAAACATTGGAAACATTTCCGTAAGCCCTTGACTACTAACCACTTACCAGTTTCGGAAATGGAAACAAATTTGGAAACAACGTGACCAAATGGAAACATCCGATCTGCTGAGTGGGAAGTCGGTGGACCGGTTCCAGCAAATGACACTGGCGCCTGGGATCTCGCCGTCGTCGCAGTTTCTGCTGTCTGTATCCACTTGGCCTGGTGAATGGACCGGCTGGATTCTCCGTGCCTCGAGATCGTCATCCAGGTCGCGGCGCTCTTGCCAGTGACCGCGGCACCGAACCCGTAGAATCTCTGCCCCGCTCCTGATATCGGCGGATTCGGGCTTCCGGAACGGGAATCGGGACCATCATCTCCACATTTCTAATCGGTCATGTATCGGACAAGTACTCGTTCGCGCCCATCCTGGTGGGAGCCAGCTTGGTGCCGTTGGTCGCTACTGCGCTGGTATTCCTCCTGATTCGGACGAAGAAGGCATCATAGAATATGCAAGAGAACCTGACCTCACACCGAAGGGCACTCCTCGCGAAGACGGCGGTTCGCAGGATCGTGACGGAATTCGTAGTTCCGGGATCGATTCGGAGGTCTACGATGCCTGGGGTAACCGGTGATTACCCGAGATACGCCGAACTTCCGGATCCGGCGCTCGACAGCCTCAACCCGAGATGGTCACAAGGAGCGTCGGTCAAATCCTGCTGAACACCCAAGTATTTTTCAGTGGTCATAACCGAAGCGTGGCCGAGTGAAAGCTGAATCTGCTCCAGTGCGGCTCGTCCTTTGTGGGCAAGTTTCGCGAAGGTCCTGCGAAGATCATGCGGGGCGATGTTTTTCATGCCGATCTCAGCAGCGTACTTTTTGACAGTCTCGAAGATGCTCTGTGCGGTCATGGTTTCCCCGGCTAAGTTGTCGCCCTTGTTGACGGGCCGGAACACTCTACCGGAAGTGAAGCCCGCCCCCGCCATCCAACCGTCAATCGCCACTTTTGTCCACGAAGGCATCGGCACGGTTCGGACACGGCCACCTTTGCCATGCATGTCCACGATCACCCATCGGGCATCACGCTGTTGAATGTGCTCTACGGAAAGCAGTGCGGTCTCTTCTCGTCTGAGACCGCAGCCAATCATCACGGCCAGGAGCGCGCGATCACGTTTCCCTTTGAGGGTCGCGGTGTCCGGAGCGTTGATTAGCTTTTCGGCCTGATGGATTGTCAGCCAGTTCCCGGTACGAACGCCCTCTCTCTTGATACCCTTCACGCGACCGATGCCTGAAGCCAGTTCCGATTGCATCAAACCGTTGTCGCTGGCTTCCACAGCCAAGCGTCGGATCGCCGTCATGTACAGATTCACGGTGGACGACGATAGGCCGGATTCGATCAGGTGCGCCCGGAACGCCTGGACGGTGGCCTTGGAGAACCCGGTGGTGGAGCGCTCCGTTTGGTACCAGGCCAGGAAGTGTTCTAGCCCACGGCCATAGGCACGCTTCGATTCGGGGCTGTGGACGGAATCGAGTACGAGGGACTTCAGCCGTTCGATGGTTTCAGGCAAGGCAGCGGGGAGAGCCGGAAGAGTTTCCATCAAGTCTGATTGTACCACAATAGCCTTTGATAACGTAATTTACCATAGGCTATTTTTGGATCTGACAGATTGCCGCCAAGCCCGAAATGTCGAGATTTCAGGCGGATCGGGACTTACGGCTGGTGGATGGGTTCGTCACAACGTTGATGCGTACCTGCGAAATTTGAGTGGCGAATGTGGGGCGCGGCCGAAGCAGCTGGCATGATCATTTAAGCGAGATCAGGTGGCTCTGGATCAAAACTCTGGATACTCAGCTTCTGCATGATTCGAAAGCGGTGGGTGTAGACATCTTCGACCGTGATTCCCATTCGCTCTGCGATCTGATTCGGCGATATGCCCACCACTACCAGGTTAAAGACCACCCGCTCGTTGGCAGTCAGCAGTGCAAGACTGTGTGGCCATCTGAGATTCCGTTCGATCGCGAATTTGACCAGGCTGACCAGGTCGGGAACGTTCAGTTTGCGCATCATGCTGGCGCGGTAGGTGTCCACGGTCTTGGGGCTGATTTCGAGCCGGTCGGCGATGTCTTTGGCACGCAATCCGTCGACCAGGAATTGAAAGACCTCGAGTTCGCGCGGGCTGAGGCCGGCTAGGGGGTCTTCGGAGCGAATGACCTCGCCCTTGGCGTAGAGGCCGGCGCCGCCGAGCAGGGGGGAGACCCAGACGCCGCCTTCGCGGACATAGCTGATAGCATCCAGCATGTGACGCGAGGGTCCATCCTTGAGCACGTAGGCGTCGGCGCCGGCCAGCAATGCTTCGCGCACCTTGGTTTCTTCGCGGCTGATGGAGAGAATCATCAGCTTCGTGGTACAGCCGGAGACGTGCAGCCGGCGGATGGTCTCGACGCCGGTCATTCCGGGCAAGTGCAGGTCCAGGATGGCGAAATCCGGCTTGAGCCTGGCGATCATGTCCAACGCCGTAGGACCGTCAGCGCATTGCCCGATGATGTGCAACCCGTTGGCGGTACACAAGGCGGCAATGCCTTCGCGCATAATGGGATGACCATCCGCTAGAACGACGGTGGTTTCTTGCGGCTCCATAGCTCTCCCAGGCTATTCAGTTAACTGCCTCTCGCCATGCTTCCTTCGAATACGGCACCCAAACTTCCAGGGTGGTGCCCGCCGGGCCGCTTTCGATGACGAGTCCACCTCCCAGCGAGTCAGCCTGCTCGCGAATGGAACGCAGGCCAGTACGTGACACCACGCCGGCCGGGGCCGAGAACTGCCGCACTCCGTTGTCCTGCACTTTCAAGATCAGGCTCCCACCACTCACCGTGAGGGACATCTCGACACAGGTTGCACGAGAATGTTGAATCACGTTAGAAAGCGCCACTTGCGCCGCGCGGTAAATCAGGCCCTCGACTTCGCGATTTGGCTGAAGTGGCAGAAGAGCAAGCTGCAACGAAGCTCGGTAACCTTGGGGGATGCCGCTGGCCCCCCACAATTGGCGAAGCGCCTCCTCGATCGTGGGGCGCAGCCATTCCGGTTGTGGAACGGGCAGGCCGCGCGGTGAACGGTACGGTCGAGGTCCCCGTTGCCTATTGTGTGGATTATCGAAATGTACCCAACTCACGCCCAGCTTGTCGAAGATGTTGTGCAGATGGTTCCTTACCGTCTGCTCGCTGATGAACATCTTCTCGGCCATTTCCTTGTTCTTGAAGCCCTGGGCCACCAGCGCCACGATCTCGCGCTCCCGCTGGCTCAATGGCGTGCGTTCACGCTCTCCCGACGCCGGCTGCGGAATCCCTTGCGGAGCGGGAGCCTCGTCGTTGGCCACGAACTGCCGGATCACCGCTGCCGTGGTATGCGAATCCAGCCAGATCTCTCCGGCATGCACGTTCCGGATGCTCTTGATCAACAACTCCGTGGCGGTCTGCTTCAGCACGATCCCCGAAACGCCGAGCTTCATGGCCTGAACAAACTCATTCTTGTCGTCCGATGCAGTCAAGACAATGACGCGAGTTTTGTTTCGAGCGACCTGCAGCCGCTGCAGGATTGCCAGACCGTCCAATCCGGACATCTTCAGGTCGAGCAGAAGGATGTCCGGTTCGAGCCGCTGCACCACGTCCAACACCTGCCGGCCGTCGGAGACCCGGGCGACAACCTCCAAGTCCTCTTCCAAGGCCAGCAGCCGGCAGAGACCATCGCGAAAAACAGGATGGTCATCGGCGACAACGAGCCTGATTTTGTGTGGTTGAGCCATGTCAACTCTGGCCCTAAGTCTACTTGCAAATGTAACCCTGTGCAACCGGGCGGCGGCGCAGCACCTTGATCGTTCAAGGTGACAACGAAGCGCCGGCCATGGTGATCATCGCCGCCGACTGCGACGCCGAAGAAATTCCACAAAAGACCTGCTACCGTTGGTGGTCGCAAATGCGGCGTAGCCAATCGCCGCGCCGGAATCGCCCGTTCCAGGTGGCAAAACCAAAAGAAAAAGAAAGAAAGGCGGCGTGAGCGTTCGACGATTGGTCATTTGCCGAACACCCCCGCCGCTAGTTTGGACTACGCTGCTGTCGCCACGCCGACGATCTGATCGAACTTGCGTTTCAGTTCGTCGTAGCTCTTGAACTGGCTTGGGTCAATGATCGCGACCAGTGAACGCCGCTGATTCAGGACCGACTCCACTATGTCTGCACTGCCAATTGGAGACGGGGCATCGAAGCTGGACTTGTCATAATCCGGGAAGCCACCGCTGCGAACGATACGAAGGCGGAAATTGGCTCCCTCTTCTGCATCGAAGGGGTCAATCGCGGCCGTGTCCGGAACGGGCGGTGTGATGGCATCCTCGAGCTTGCCCATGATCTTCGAGCCGTACTTGTACAGGAATACCTTGCCTTCGTTTTCCGGCTGCTTCGGGTCCCGGACCACAAGCACGTTAGAGATGTAGTACATCTTCCGCTTGCGGAGGGACGCCAGATCCTTGTCGGGGCCATTCCACAGCGTCGAGTTGGATTCGCACACCGGGCAGGGCTGCTCCAGCGTCGTCGGGCATAGGTCAATAAACCATTTGGTTGACGGCACTTGGAAGGCGTGGTTATAAACTCGAACGAAGGGGAATTCTTCGTGGTCGAGTTGAGGTAAGAATCGCAGAATGGCGCTGCCTATCCCGCACTGGTCCGTAAATGGCTGGTAATAGCCTTCGCTGTCCTTCTGAACAGTCTTGGTCGCTGCCATTGCATTGACCTTTGATCGTAACTTCTCTAAATCGTATTTCATTTGCTTATTTCCTACTGCCGTACGCATCAGGCAAATCAATGGACGTCGTTGGTAAAATGCCAAGGAAGAGACTTGACACACTGTGTGCTGATTTTGCAGGCAGTGACTAAATCCTACCATGCCTTTGTGTCTTGTCAAGTGCTGTCGGGCGACGGTACTTGCCGGTTCGCGATAACAGTCCAAGTTTGACGATCACAATAGATACATCACCTAACTCGAACGCCTATCGGTCATGCGCAATGTCGCCCCCACGTGGTTGTCGCTCTCGGCCGGAACCCCGTCGGACTCATGCGCCTCCACTTCATCCCCGCCCAAGAACACCCGTTCCTTCCTTTCCTGGACCCTGACAGGCCCGCCACCCCAATCCTTAGCGAGTCGGTCGAGGGCAAGCTGGCAGGCTGCGCGTATGAATTCGGAACGCGTACGGATCAGAGTGTCTTGGACTAGGATCAGCGCACGGTCGATATCATCACGCATTTCGCCGGTCATCTTCAACGTGAGAGTGCAGTTAAAGTTTGGGGGCTCAATATCTCTAACGCGGCCCGTTGTGTCAATGCTGTCTTGAGGATCTGAGCGAACTTGCGCATCAGGTAGAGCCGCTGCCAGAGGAGTTACAATGGTTGTTAAATCTTCTAAAGTATGATTCATATTAGTTATAAGTCACTGCTGGATATCCGGGTGGGGCGCATATCAGACAGGGAATGATTTAATGTTACCGCTGATTTTAATTCTGTCAAATCTGTCTCTCGTTGTCCTCTCGCACCTAGTACACAGCCGCACGTGTCATCCCTCGCAAACAGCGATTTCGTGCCTCCCTGACACAACGCGGACTGTACATCAGATTTCAAGTTTTTGGATCAACGCCTGGAAACCGCATATCCACTTTCCGTCCTGAGGGCCATAAAGCAGGCACCAAGATATAGCCAATCGGAGCCAGCTTGCCGGTTACATTCATTGCGGCTATCCTTTATATACTCCATATACTCCATCACAGTCAGCTTGGTCTCCCTCCCCCCGTTGACAAAACTTTTGCCCCGTTGACATTTCTCTTGGCTCTGTTATTTCGCCTAAGTGCTTTAATCACAATGGGTTGAAGGCTTTCGAAAGATCCGGTGACATTACAAGCCCCTTTTTCCATAAAGTCTCCCACGTAAGAGAAATCTTAAAAGGTTTGCGGAAAATAGGGTCAGTAATGTCAACCGACCTATAACCCGATTCGTTTCTGTGGTTTAAGCGTTGACATTTCAAAAACGTAATGTCAACGCCTCGTGGCCAGAAGGGAGAAAAGTGGGGGAGGCGAAGGAGGAAAGGGGTGGGAAAGGAAGGTGGGCAGGCCAAACACTCACGCCCAGCCCACCGCGAACCGCGAATGAACAGTAATATCTATATCCCGTTGATTGCCCGGATGACGATCAGAGCTTCGTGCCGCGCCCAAAAATAAATTTCAAAAAAGTCACCCAAAACGGTACTTTCCCAGAAGTGCGCGTATATATATCGTCATGAACCAGAATAAGTCAATCACAGTAGATCAGCACTACACCGTCGCCGAAGTGGCCGAACTGCTAAACGTGCATGAAATGACCGTTCGGCAGTGGTACTGGAAGAAGGGCCTGAAAATACAGCGCGTCGGGCGCAAGGGCGTTCGCATTGCCGCCGCGGACTTGCACGCCTTCCTGGCCCAATGCAACCAGCCAGCGTGATCTAGTGCGAGGACCGAATCTGCCTTTAGACTGCCGCCATCCGGTGGTCGGGAAATTACCGCAACAAATGAACAATACAGAAAGGAAAAATTATAGAGATACACTGGTCGCCGTACCTGATGAACTAAAAGCCCTGCCGAATTGGGTCTGTTACAGAATGGAGGACCGTGCCGGGCAATCGAAGCCGACCAAGGTCCCGTACAGCCCGAGCACAAGTGAAAAGGCCAAAGCCAACGATCCATCAACGTGGACTGATTATGAAACCTGCCTGGCCGCTGTTGAGCGCGCGGAATACGACGGCATCGGGTTCGAGTTCGCGCCGCCGCATGTTGGTGTGGACCTCGACGGCTGCCGCGACGCTGAAACCGGCGAGATCCGGGAATGGGCACAGGACATCATCGCCCATCTGGATTCCTACACCGAGGCCAGCCCCTCTGGAACCGGCGTACACATCATTATTATGGGCAGCCTGCCACCTGGCCGCCGTCGCATGGGGCCAGTAGAGATGTATGACGCCGCGCGATTCTTCACGGTGACCGGGGCACACGTTGAGGGCACACCAGCGGTAGTCGAAGAGCGCTCCGTCGAACTCCAGGAACTGCACGAAGCCCTGTTCCCACCGGAGCAAGCCAGCGAACCTGTGCCCACGACGCCACTGCCGGAATGCACGTTGAATTTGATGTCCGATGCCGAAATCATCGCCAAGGCGTCCGCCGCGGCCAATGGTGAAAAGTTCAAAAAGCTTTGGTCAGGAAATTGGCAAGGCACGTATCCGTCGCAATCCGAAGGTGATGAAGCCCTGTGCTGTGAACTCGCATTTTGGACCGGGCGGGACGCCGGGCGGATGGACGGCCTCTTCCGGCAGTCGGGCCTTTACCGCCAAAAGTGGGAGCGCAACGACTACCGCGGCGACACCCTTGCCAGAGCCGTGGCCCGGACAGCAACGACGTACACCGTGTCCAAACGGGAGCGGATTGAGAAATTGTACGCTGCACTCGCGACGGAGCGTACAGGCCGCAGTGGTGGCACCCAAACCCCTGCCCCGGCAGCCACGGCCAATCAGAACGTCCAGGAAGCCCAGGAAACAGGGGATTCAGCGGAACCCGGCATGGTCACTGATACTTTTGCAGATTTCCGGTACGGCCAAACCGATATGGGCAACTCTGAAAGGCTCGTCCGTCAGCACGGCCACAATCTCCGATACTGCGTGGAGACGGCGACGTGGCATGTTTGGAACGGAACACGCTGGGAACCAGACAAACTGAAGCGTGTGCATGAACTCGCCAAAGGCACGGTCAAGGCCATGTACGCTGAACTGCCCTTGGAAACCGATGATGAAAAACGCAAGGCCTTATTCAAATTCATCCAGCGGTCCGAAAGTGAGCGTTCACTGAGCGCTATGGTGAACCTCGCCAAAACTGACCCGCGAATAGCCGTCAGTGCAGCCGATTTCGATACCCAACTGCTCTTCTTGAACTGCAAGAACGGCACGATTGATCTGCGGACCGGGAGACTTCTTCCCCATCGCCGCGAGGACCTCATGACGAAGCAGTGTCCCGTTGCCTTTGATCCGGCAGCCAAGTCCGCCGTATGGGAAAACTTCCTGAGCGACTGCACGCGGGGCGACCGAGAATTGCAGGGCTTCCTTCAGCGGGCGGTTGGCTACACGCTCTTCGGTGATCCGCGGGAGCAGGTAATTCTCATGGTCAACGGACCCGGCGGCACCGGCAAGTCCACATTCATCTCTGCGGTCATGGCCGTGCTCGGAGACTATGCAACCACGGCTGATTTTACGACGTTTTTGAGAAAAGATCGCGTGAGCTGCGGCCCCTCCGACGATATTGCGAATCTCGCTGGCGCTCGCCTTGTGTCCTCCATCGAAGTGGATGACGGGCGGCAGTTGGCACAGGCATTGGTGAAGCAGTTGACGGGCGGCGATGTGATCCGCGCGCGGCACCTCTATCAGGGGTCATTCGAGTTTCGCCCGCAATTTGCCCTCTGGTTGGTGTGCAACCGCGCCCCCGTCATTGACCACGATGATGATGCCATGTGGCGGCGGATACTGCGGCTGCCATTTGAAAACAAGATCCCGGCGGCTAAACAGGACAAAAACCTGAAGGCCACGTTGACCGACCTTTCCGTAACTGGCCCCGCTATTCTCGCCTGGATAGTGGCCGGATGCGTCGAATGGTATCAGCACGGGCTTCAGGTTCCGACAATTGTTGAGCGCGCCACGAAATCGTACCAAGCCCAATCCAACCCTCTTGCGGACTTTGTGGCCGAAGTCTGCATCCTGCACCAATCGGCGTTTACCACAGTTGCTGATCTGCGCGCGGCGTATGCCAGTTGGGTCCATGAGACGGGGGAACGCACGCTATTGGGCCGGACGGACTTCGTCGCGGCACTGCGAGATATCGGATGTACACCGGGAACCCGACGCGCCGGGCGCGGTTGGCAGGGTATCGGTCTCAGAGAGGATGCCCGGAGCCTCTATCTGGCGATGAAACAACAAAGCCGCGGCGTATTTGGCGAAGACTGCGACGTGGGGTAAAAGAAGCCCGGCCAGCCGCGCGTACGTGAACCCGCCATTTCTCACGGCAGCCCGGGCGCGCGGCTCCTGCCCCACCGCGCGGTCCCCCACAATACCGTTAATCAACTCAATTCAACTCCATTGACCTGGATTCCCCCACGGGTGCCAGTGCCGCGGCGATCCTATTCAGCGATGTCTACATACATCACAGGGCGGCCCCGCCGCGGTGGCTTTCACAGGTAGCCGGATGACGCTGCCCGAAATGAGGAACAGACATGAAACAAAAGAAAAGACCCTTCATCTTGAGACTGGACGGGTCTGTCGTAGACCGCATCGACGAGGTGCGCCAGACGCTGCGAATGAGCCGCTCAGACTGGTTGCGCAAGGCTGTCGCCCGGAACCTGCAATACAACATCGAGCACGAACTTCCTGTCGTTGCTCGCAGAGAAATCCAGTCGGTCTTGATGCAGGAGTGCGTATGACGAGGGAAGTCTATAATCTCCTCGCACACTCTGGCCTTCTGCCTAAACCTCAATCTCTCGAACTACTGGCTGGCAATGCGCCTCAAATCGAAGAGATCATCATACCGCTGTTGATCGGCGCACTCGATTGCGAAGCGCTGACCGCCTACGATTCACAAAGCACGTGGACCGAGCGGCGGTTGGCGCGACAGTGTCTGATCTTAGCGTTCCTACTGGCGATCGTGGCGGCGAAGGACTGACTCGCAAATGTCAGCCCGGCTCTGTGGATCGCCCACTACGCTGATAACCCTCTACATAGACGGCGGATCACCGGCAATGAGCAAAGTGATGTGTCACAGAGAATCATGCGCGCGGCTATCGCCACCACGATACGTTTTCGGCGAGTCACGACAATAGCTTCCGCCCCGAGGCCAAGCCACCGTACGTTTTCGCACAATTGCCAACCAGCTGTATACACCGCCCCCAGGTGCTTACCACAATGCCCTACGCCCCTGCAGCGAATGCCAAGAATTTTAGGTCATTTTAAATCAGCATATTGCAGTGTCATGCCCGCTAAAAAAGATCATCCCTGCATGCTTCACCACAGCACTTTGATCCGTAGGCGTCCCTGTCCCAGGACCGATATTTTTTGGCGGTCGGCGAAATTCGTGGGTGGATTGCAAGGACGGCGCTCGGCCCCGTGAACACAAAACCGAAGAAAAACGACGACGACGGCTTTCTGCTCCGTGAGACTTCAACCGGCACTCAGGGCCGTTCGAGGCAAGCCCGAACCATCGCTCTTAACCGTTACGAGTTCCTGGGAAGCCGCTGAAACCACGGGACTAAGCCTCCGCTTTTGGTGGGAGCCACACCGCCACCGACCGAAGAAATTCTTCGCACGAGGCCAAAAATATTCCCGGTCAAGCACCGAACAGATCGCCGAACAAGCAATCCGACCTGATGCCATCTCAAATCGCCTGACACCCTAAGCCTGTCGTTAGAAAGGTCGCTTGGCCCGCCTGAAGATGCCACACAATCATTCCGGCCAGCCAAACTCGAATTTCCGCCAGACCCTTTTGCATCTGAAACCGCCAGGTCTTGCTCTGGATGTTGTCACTATCGTCACCCTGTAAGGTTCGACCGACGAACAAATTGCGAACCACCTCAGGAGTCTCAGACCACCGATGCGCCGGACATTTCAGGACACGAGAGCACCTGTCTCGCCAAGCAATGTTACCATGCCTTTTTGTTCGACAACCACGGGAACTTCTGAGTGAAGACGCAATATTTTCCTGGCAAACATGCCTCTTCCTTCGTGCCCATCACACCTACCGAATCCTGGCTGACACCGGCCCGTCCTGCAGCCACCCGAGATCACATCATCACCCCATTCGTGAGAATCGCCAAACATGACTTCACCTCCCTTGACTAGACTCGGCAAACACGTTAGCCAGTCGGGAATAGCGGCCTATAATACTTCGCACAACACAGTGACACCTACTAGCTATCTAACCCTTCACCCGAACATCTATGACTGTCAAACAACCTGGTTCTCTATCTATCAATCACGCCACCTGTCACTTGCAATAAGTGTATGACTTACTGGCCAGGCAACAGTGGCGGAGGCCGACCCGAGCCGCGTTTTTCCTTGACGCCCAAATAAAACCTGTGATAACTAAGTATTCAGAAGGCATTTCAAATGAGCCCCAGTAAACTTATTGACAAGTACATACGCTTGGCAGGACCGGACGGCGTGATCACTCACGCAGATCTTGCAAAGAAAGCCGGCGTCAGCACTTCCTCGATATCTCGGATGTACCGTGGCAAAAACCTACGAAGGCGCATACGCTATAAGGTTGCGCAGGTGATCAACACCAGGGTGCCGTGCGAACCAGACGACCTTTTGTGGGTCCCTGGCGGCCCGCAGCAATAAAAGGGAGCTCGGTCTATGCCTGACCAGCACAAAGACAAAGTCCATGTCATGACCGAAGCCGACAAGGCGAAGAATGCGGCTAAGGAAGCGAAGGCAGCGAAGGCGGCTGAGCGCGAGCGGCTTCGCTCAGACATCGTGAACCAATCGGCGCGGGCGCTAGATGCGCTGGCCACAACCCCGTCTGTCTATAGCATGGGCGATCGTCTCATCGAGGTCCGCGAGTCTGACAATGGCATCACCCTAAAGGCGCTGACCAAGGACAAACTCATCTATTTCCTGCGGCGAGCATTGCCTACCTGGGATGACGAAAAGCTCTTCGTCCTGGTCAGCAAAGACATCTTGCAGCATGATTCGTATCCGCAGTTCCGCCGGCTGGAAGGCACCGTCACCACACCAACCTTTATACGCGGCTTTAGGTTCGTCGGCCGTTCAAGGGGCTATGATCCGAATACAGGCTACTTCTGCCAGCCACGTAAGCAACTGGAGGGATGTCGGTTCAACGAGGACGCGTCGGTAGCGGACGCGCGGGAGGCATACCTGCACTTGCTCGATCTCTTCGGCGACTTCCCGATCCCACACGACTCCGAAAGAGCGAACCTCGTTGCGGCCATGCTCACAATCGTGCTTCGCGATGCCCTCAATTGTGTCGTGCCATCCCTGGCCATTGTGGGAAACATTTCAAGTGCTGGAAAGGGCCTCGTCAGCAAGGCCATCTCTTGGATCGCTTTGGGAGAGCAACTCGCATCAACACCTCTGCCGGCCACCGACTACGAATGGGGGACGCGCCTCGACAATCTCCTCATGAACGGGAAACGGATCGCTTTCATCGACAACATTCCGGAAGGAAGATGTTTTCATCACCACTGTCTGGAGTCCTTCGTCACGTCGGAGAAAATAACGACCCGATCCGGAATCGAGTTCACCAACCCGCTCACTTTCCTTTTCAACGGGAACAATATCACATTGACGCGCGACATGACGGAACGGGTCATCTGGTGTAAAATGTGGAGTGCGGATCCTAGCCGGCGAAAGCCCAGAATCAAGAATCTCGCCCAACACCTCCAGGAGAATTGGCCGGACTATTTCAACGATCTAGTCACCATCATATTCGCTTGGCTGAATGCGGGCAGACCGGAACTCGAACGGGAAACCATCCTGAATAAATACGGCCACTGGGAGCGGACGATCGGCGGAATCCTTGAACTCTGCGGCGTCACGAACTTCCTGGCGGCTCAAGTCGAAAAGACGGATGAAGCGGACCACGAAAGTCATGAGGTGACACGCTTCATCGAAACGCTTATCAAAGGGTTTCCACAGGCCCTCGACACCGGTGTGGCAATGATGACGATGGCGGAACTGATGGTGCCCGGCGGCGAGTGGCACGGGATTCTCTCGGGAGTCAATGGTAGCAACCCGATCAGCGTCGCGAGGTCGCTCGGGATCTTCTTGAAGGGGCGATACGAACGACCATTTGGAGACTGGAAAATGAGCCGGAAGCGCGATGCTGAGGCCAACCTGCTGGTGATCCGGAGGTTTTGACAGAGCTTGGGGGCTTTCCATTCTTTCCACGGGTCGCGTAGTGGAAAGTGTGGAAAGTCGAAGGAAGGTTCTGTATCAACCGGTGCAACCGGCTTTTCCGCCACAGGATTGGCTACTGGCTCTTTCCGTGCCGCCAGGCGGGTCACTTTGCGAGCATACCACCGGCAGAAGTAGTTGACGCCGGGCAACCCCGGCACTTGTGCTTATCGCCCACATTGTGTTCCGCGCTGCGGGACGGTCGTATCAGTCCGACCACCATTGGCCCGGGTCGAATCGACTCACCGAACGCGAGGCTGCAGTCCGAAGTGTTGGGCGTCTGCCCTTTTTGGCAGACCGGGGCCTTGACCTGGCCGGAACCATTGGGCCCTCGGCGAATGGGAATCGCGGCAGAGGGTCCGGCCAATGGCAGCGTGATGGGTGCATAATCACATCGCTCCTCCTCTGAAACGATCTGAAACTGAAACCAAGTTAAACTAACTTAAACGCTTACTTATGCCGCATGTTGGGGTATAGTGACAATGGTTGACACCTGATCGCACATACTCGCCGAGCTTCTCACGTTAACTACCTCGCTGCTACCGCGGTCGCGAAGGTCTGGAAAGTCTTCGCTAAAGAAGTGGGCGTTGACGGGCGGAGGCAGACGCAGATGACGGCCAATCAGTTAAATAGGGTCCCCGCGAGCCGTAGTTGAGGGTCACCTATCGCGTTGCTGTACCTCTAGCCCTCGACGCTTATTCGCTCGCGGGTGTCATGGGGATGGTCACTGCGGCCATCCCCTTGGTTCGCCTCGAGGGTTGGGCAGCGGCCATGACGGGCGACGCGAGGGTGTCAGTAAGCAGCATTCCAGGAGAAAGGGGGAGTACCCCGTCTTTTCTTGGAGCCGGTTCGAAGTGCGGTGCGCGGCCATTAAATGGAAATGGAAACGTACCTGTGGAAGTTTGGAGATCGGGCGCGGCTTCCTTACGGGACTCATGGAAACCTTCGTGGAGCGCACATGACCGATTGTGAAGTGCGAGGAGATATTAACAATGAAGTGTCTTTGCTGTAAAACGAAAGAAATATCCGGCAACAAAACTTTGTGCGCGGCTTGTCTGGGGAAGGTTCCCCGTGCGACTCCGAGATGGGCCAAACACCAAGCGCCGTTGAAAATAGGTTTTTTTGCAGGCGATGAGCACGCGCCGCCGGAAATGCGAGCTGCTAATGAAACACTCGGAGCAGGTCACGGCGAAAACGAAACCTGCATTCTACTAGATTGGGATGAGGCTTTCACGGTCTTACGACGCACGGAGAAAGAGTGGGAAGAATTTCATCCTGACGATAACGATTGGCAGGTGCGCGGCTGGCTGATGATTGCGGCGGGGCTTGATCCCCATCACCTGATCCCCCTTTCGGCAGACGAACTAGCCATGCACGGGGAGTTCTGGCCGAAGGTGCCGCCCGATCCTACCATGGCTGATTTTTGCGCCGAAGTAATGATTCAATACTACAACGCGCTCGAAATGATGAAATATGACAACCTGATGAAGCGAATGGCCGCTTGTGGGATCACCGATTACGCCATGATGGACACGAAGGCACGAAAAACTCATGACGCTCTCTACGTACCGCTGATGGCCGCGATAGACCATTGGACAGACACAGCCATGGCCCAGATGGCGCTGCCGCAGGGGAAATCGTATCGGATTGACCAACGGCTCCTTTATAAAGCAGCATATGAGGTTCACTACCTTGGCGGCACGAAAATCAATCCACTGCAAGAAGTGGCAGACTTGGGCGATACCACGCTACTCGACTTTGCATTGGGAAAAGGTCTAGTTCCGGGGGCGCGAAAAATAACGCGAACTAAACGTTGTGATATGGAGGATGAGGCAAAATGAGATACGAGTGTCGACGGCGGTCCCAGTAATGAACATCGTAGTGCGAGTGATGGCGTGCTGCTCCTGCGTTTTACAGCGAACGTTCGGGCCCCGTCGCAGACCTTTGCCGGCCACAACTCGGTTGATCGCGACGACTCTGACGGACTGTCGGACTTCGGCATCGCCAATCAGAGTAAGCTATCCAAGCGTCACCCTCTTGAAAAGACAGTACACAGAGACAATATGAAATATGACGTGCAAGTCCGAGAAGTGCATGTACAGCACATGATCGTGGAAGCAGGCAGTCCAGAAGAAGCGGTCAAGAAGGTTCGCGACGGGGATGGGGACCAGGCAGACATCGAATACTCCCACACCCTGGAACCCGACACATGGACGGTAGAGAGCCTTGACCGAGAAAGCGCCGGAGACGAATAAGGCGAGCCAAGTCGTCGGTCAGATTCGCGGTGGATAGCGGTGGTCGTGACCATGGCGCAAGAGGGAACGGTGGAATCTCGGAGACGGTTCAGACTCCGCGGACGACGACTGGGTGATCGGCTGGGGATCGTCTCCGGGGTCCTCCGAATACAACTAGTCGCGTTGATCTTGTTGATGCGGAATACGGCGGTCGGCGGTGATGATGACGCGCGTGGGATCTGGGGAACCCAAGGCGACCGTATAAATGTAGACAAGCGGTGCTCGGGTTAAAGGCGACCGAAAGAAACTAATACGGACCCAGCAATGGGAAATGATTATGGGACAAATGGCATACAAAGACAACTGTAGTATTCAACAGGGAAAGACAAGTAGTAACGTGACGAGCGTGCAGGAAAGCGGCAGCACGCACAATCCAAGGGCATTAACCAGGGTAGAGGCCGCAATCAAAGAACAGCCAGAATTCGGCGTTCTTCGCGCGAGACTGCTTGAACATGGTGGGGCAGAAGTCGTACCGCCTTGGGGCTGGAATAACGAACTGCTGCAGTATGTGCTAGTCCGCGATCCAGATTTGCCCGCTTTCGTGGATCACGGATACCTGATGCTTGGCCCGGTAGTATGCCGATCCAGGGGTATGGAGCCGAATCGGTGCCACGAGAACATTGCCCGGCTTTGGCTTCACCAAAGAAAGAGGGACGCACTCATCGGAATTGCAACCGGATATTGCCTGGACGGTGGTCTGTGGCGTCAACATTCGTGGGGTATTCGGAAACATTCTCTGCTGGAGACCCTTGGCGAGCGCGAGAAGTACTTTGGAATTCGCCTGGAAGGTATTGATGCCGATGTCTTTGCGTTTAAAGCTTTGTGTGAAAATCAGACATACTGGCCGCTTTTCAGCGCGGAGCTTGTCAAAAGAGTACAGACCGAGTTGGAACGAAGAGTGGCCGTCGAAGCTGCGCCTTCACTGTGAGATCCTCGCCGCTCGCTAACGCGACCAATACGCCCGCGCGCGGGATGCGCTGCCAGTGGTGCTGCCTGGAAATGTCCTTTGTACGATCGGCTGGCTCAGCACGTCCGGAGAGGTCGAGCTCGTCGATCTGCCGCAACAAGTTGGTTTTGGCGCGCAGCACGATACGGCGAACTGAACAGCGCCGAGGCAGTCACCGAGCCGGATCATGATGCTGGGTGCTGCCTTACCGAGGACGAGAGGTATGCCAAATATGAAAGACGAAACAATGCACCTACTGGAAACTGCGATTGAGAAGTACGCAACGGCCGGCGAGACGTCCACCGAAGCCGCAATCCGGGACCTGCTCACTGACCTCCGCCACTACTGCGACGAGCACGAGATCGACTTCGACGACCGCCTGGAAGGGAGTCTGGATGTGTACCTCGAGGAGCAGGATAGCGGGGACAACGGAAGATCTGAATGTGGCTGCCAGGACCGCTAGCGAAGAAAACAGATTATGACGAAATACTACGACGATACACAATGTGATTACTCGATTGCAGGCATAGCGCGACGTTGCATACGGGCCTACATGGACCTTTTGCACAGGGGCCTATACGCAGATTACATTATGTCCGCACTCTCTACCACGGAAATGGCGGTTCTGCGAGGGATGGGGTTGGAGATGTATGATGACTGCCCAGTGATAGAGGTTGGCAACTGCGTTCTGTTCATCGACGACGAGATCAACCGGAGAGAAGCTGTCGCGGGAACTGGAGACCGTGATTGTTAAAACACGATATCGAGGCGCACGGTGTTGAGATTGGTCGCAACCGCGCGCGGAGACTGAGGGAAGTACTTCAGAGGCGGAGCTGATCGAGTCTGCAGAGAGGTAACCGCCCGCTCCTCTTGCTGTGGATGCTCTGGCACCAGCTCGAATCTCCTCGATCGCCAATATCCGCGTGCCCGCGTTCCGCCCGGTCTTGCTGAGGGTTGCCGATTCCATCAACCGGTCGATGATCTCGGGTGCGCTCAAGAGTCCGCAAAGCTGGGCGAAAGCGCTGAAGAAAGCGGGAATTCCGCCTGATGCGCCGGGTGCTGGCTACGACGGAATGCTGGCCTTCGTGCGAGATGTCATCAACACGGGGCAGTACACGATTTCGGCGAAGAACGACTTCTATCTGGTGAGGGGTTTCAGGCTCGGGGTCAGCGCGATCTACCCGGCTTTGAAAAATCGTTTCTGGCAGGCCCTGACGAGCCCCAGTGGAAGTTTCATCGGCTCGGATAATCCGGTGATGATGGACGGGCCTAAGGGCCTACCGGCCGGTTTCAAGTCCGCCGAAACTGTGATCTTGACTGCGAACCGGTTTGTTGCGCTTTACGGAACTAATGAGGCTGTGGGCCGCGCGCTGGTCGACCACCGCCTCATTGACAGGCACAACAGCTTTGCGATGATCAGCGCCAGCAAGCAGCTCTATTCCCACACGCCGGACTTCTGCTGGCTCGATGCGGCGGACCACATTCAAACAGATTGGCGTGCATTTTCTAAAGAGAGCCTGCTCGAAGCCGCGCAGGCCTGAAGAAAATCAAATTGCTCTAAGCCGGTCGTTGTGCACGAACAACGTTACGGGTGCGAAAATAGTGCCATGGAAGGTGATTCCTTACCCCACGGCGCGACAGGCATCGAGGGTGGTGATTTCGCAATCGAGTTCCGCGGCGACAAGATTGTATTTGTGGCGAAATCCGCAGGTCCAGGAAAGCATTACACTCTCGAGGCCGGCTTCAAGACCGGCGTCATAGACCTGCACGAGACGCAGGATGTCCCCGACGGCCAAGAGCGGCACCGGACGTTGTTTGCAATGCGCCGGAATGAATTGGCCGCCCTCCTCGGCGTGGCCTCCCCGATGATTCCTGAGCTCTTAAGCCTGCTGCGCCCCCTGCGGCTCGGCTGGCTCAAACACCGGAATATCGGCATCGCGCGCGGTCTTGAACCGGTCAGCGATACCGACATCGCCGCCGTGACGAGGAAGCGAAGAAAGCGCCTGACCCTCGACGCTGATCTTTATGAGAAGAATGTCTTTGTCCCCGAATACCTGGAGGATGTTTACGCCTTCCCGGACGGCACATTCTCGCTGGTTCACCATGGCCGCCCGCTCGGCCTCGGTTTCAAGAAGACCACGGGCGATGGCCGTGTCCTCCTCTTCTGGATCAAGCGTCGCGATTTGATACGCTTCGGGAATAAGTGGCAGGCCACCTTCGGCCGCGCTATCGCCGATATCGCGATTCCGAGCGAAGACTATCCTCAATACCCTTTCCTGCGCCCCTGAATCGGTCGCTCTTTACAGCGCTGCTGCAATCTTCACCGGGTGCAGAGTACAGATATCGCGCAGATCACCCAACTCCAGGGTCCAGTGATGGTGTTCATCTGGTTTAGGTGCCGGCCGCGCCCTGCGGTCAACGAGCTGCTGCGCCGTCTGCCCGAACTCAAAGCGCGCCGGTCGTCGAGAAGCCGAACCGGTACTCCTGCTGGTAGGCGACCCTTTCGATCTTGGTGGTTGCGATCAGATGCGGTTGCGGCCAAACGTTGTCGGGCCCATGGTCCTGCCGGTAATAGTCGACTTTCTTGGCGAAGTGCGAAGCGCCATCCGGCAATTTGGCGAGCCATCGCTGGATGAACTTCAACGGGTTGTGGATCTCCACGCACGCCACGGCGCCGAACTCCTTCTTCAGTTCATCCGTGAGGGCAAAGCTGACGCAGAAGACATAAATCTCACCGGCACGTGCGGAAGATTCGAAGCCCATCTGGAGCGGCCCATTGGTTCCTTGGGTTTGATTGTTGACCTGCAGACCGTCTACCGGGCGGAAGATGCGTGTGGATTCAAACTCGTCGCCGATGATCTGCTTCGTCGCCTTGTCCTCGTAGTCGCGAAAGAAGGCCAGCGTCTGGTGGTAGACCTTCCCCGCCATGAATTGAGAGGCGTGGTCGAGCTTCGAAAAGTACTTGTAGCGGCTGTGCTTCAAGAGACCATTGTCCCTGTTTTCTTCTTGAATTATCACCGCCCGATCGGAACCGTTCTCGGTCTGTCCTCCATTGCTCTCAGCCCAATCGCTGTATGGTCGGCCCGGATTAAATTAAGATTGGGAGGTCGGCCAGGGGCCGTCAGTGCCCGTCACGTCATCAGTCCGCGATAGAGCTGACCGTGGGCCGCCGCGGCGGCGCGCACCGAGCGAGAATGACCTTCCAGCCGTTCCGAGCTGTCGCAGCCTCCCGGACGATGCCGGCGACCTCGGCAGAATCAACGCGTTCCTCTGAGATGCGCACCGCGCGGCAGTACTCTTCCGCTAGCGCTCGTCGCTGTGTAGGGCTCTTCCCGCGCTCAAGCACACGCGCATAAGCTTCGCACGAGTACGCAAAGGTCTCCCGCTTCCGGTACTCGATGTCGAGCAGCCACACCTTCGTTCGCGTCTCACGGAGCCCTATGGTGGCGCGCTTGCAGTTGTGGAAGATGTGCGCGACCTCGTGGACGATAAAGTCCGCGAAGGGATCGTCCTCGGCGAAGTACTCCGGCGAGACGAAGCATGTGGTTTCTTCGCTCAACCCGACCAGGTGGGGCGCGTCCTCCGCGAGCAACCCTGCGCCAAGGCTTGCGAGGTACAGGTTCGCAAGCGTCCACGCGGAACCGTCGAAGGATTGCCTGAACAGCAGCGGCTCGATGTTTGCGCCGGTGAGGAAGACGACAGATTGCTCAATCGTCGCCAACACCGCGCCCTGCTCGGTACGTGGGAACAACCCGCGCACCATTGGCTCGACCTTCGCGCGCGTGAGCGAGACGGTGTCGGCCTCGGGCAGCGGCTCGTGTGTCCGTCCCTCAGCCAGTCGCCTGACCGCACGAACCAGCGCACCTCGAAGATCGTCGTGGGCACGGTTCGCGCGCTCCATGAAGCCGCCGGGCCAGGCCGCGTTATATGGATCGCTCACGCCAGTGCGGAGGTACCGTTCGATCTCGTCGTTGATGGTGGGCTGGGCCTCTGTCACTTGGTTACCTCAGCATTATACGAATTGAGGTCCAGTTGCCGGGCATGGCTGCATCTTCAAAGCCCATGCGACTTTCGAACTGGACGTGTTCGGGACCCGCAGACGGCTGACGAATTCACCGTCGCAAATCCCAAAAGTTTTTGCGGATCCTTGGCGGTGTTCACCAGAGCCAGGAGATCCGCCGGCGAAATCCGAGTGCCCTTGACAGAGTTCGATCCCGTGGTCCAATAAATACAGCCAGTTGATGCTTTGAGACCCAGCGAAATCTTGGGCGCGAGCGGACGGCAAAGTGGATGATGAGATTCCCGCAACAGCGCACTCAACGCTGTCGTGATGTGATTCAGTACGCGAGTGGCGGCGGCCTTCAGCACCGCCAGAAGCAAGCCTGAAACCAAGCAGTCGTTGTAGGCCGTCGTATACGCTTTCGACGCCGGGAACACTCAGCATGGCGAGACGGCGGCTGAATTCTGCCAATTCTTCCTTGCCCAAGAGACGTACCGCGCAAGGAAATTCTAGGGGTTTCGCCTCTTGTTTGCCAGCCGGGCTTGATGATTCACGCCCTTAGCGTATGCTGAAGGTATGGACACGTTGCGGACGGTTGCCAAGAAGAAAGTTCTGGTCTTGCTCCGGGCGTCCACGAAACAGCAGGATATGGAAACGCAACGCACCAACATCCAAGAATACTGCGAAGATTTCGGCCTGGAACCCATCGGAGATCCGTCTGTGTTCCCCGGCGTGACCGGCGTGATTGTTCACCAGTTGCCGGAATTCAATCGGATGCTGGAAAAGCTCAAATCGCCGGAGATCGCCGGTGTGGTCACGAGCGAACTTTCCCGTGTCATGAGACCGGAGAAATACGATGCATACGCCGTCCTTGCAATCTTCCAAGAATTCCGCAAAGCGATTTGGTGTGAGGCAGACCACGGACTTGAAGTCTGGAGTGACGATGACCGCAAGTACGTCATGGACACGTTTGAAGAAAGCGTATCCGAACGCAACCGCACATTCCGGCGTACCCACAAAGCGAAAGAACGGCTGCTACGTGATTGGCGGAACAACGTCACGAAATTACCACGAGGCGTGGAGCACATAAAGGATAAGCAGACTTACGGACCCAACACGAAAAAAGGCTATTATCAGTACACCGATTGGGCCTACTCGCACGTCATACCGGCGTTTGAACGTGTCGCGCAGGGGCGGGAATCGCTGCTTTCCATATCCCGATCACTTGGTTTTGGGCGTGAAACAACTCTGCGTACAACGCTCCAAAATCGCTGGTGGTTGGGATACCGAATCCGGGACAAGAAACGCAAAATCACGTATGACAAATTCGGCAAAAAGGTCACAGGCAAACGTGAGAAGAGCGACAACCCCATCGAACAAGCGACAAATCTTTCCGGCCTGATAAACGATCAGTTGAAAGATGGCGTGCCCAATGAACCTCTGGTGTCGGTTCAGTTGTTCGATACTGTTCAGGCGATTCTTGCCGCCAACAAAGACCACCACTCGCATAACGACAGCCACACGCAGGATTTTCTTGGCACGGATTTTTTGCGCTGTGGCATCTGTGGATCAAAGCTGGTATTGAAGTGGGACAGGCGTAGTGGTCAACCTCCGGTTTATGTTTGCAGTTCGTACCAAAGAAACTGGTTCAAAGCAACAGCGGCGGGTGAGAAAGCCGTCTCATGTGGGTTCAAGCGGCTGCGTGCCATCGAGACCGACATCGCCATCGCCAAAGCGATCACGGTCTACCTTACGGACATTCCGTTCTTGGTGGCAACCATCGAAAAAGCAAAAAGCTGCGATGAAGCCAGAGAGCGCCGTCAAGATTTGGTCCTAGCAGAACGCCAACTGGACGCAGCGCAGAAGACGCACAAAAAAGAGCAAAACCTGTACCGGGCAATCCCTGATCCTGATTCGCCGGAAGCTGAAGAGCAAATGGCGACGGTCAATCGTGCGTGGCGTGCTGTATCGGAAGCAAAGATAAGAGTCGGAACTGCAGAAGCTGCTGCCCGTCCGTTTGGCACCGATGACGCCGAACCCATTGCCCGTCAGATTGTGGACAGAATGACGGCGACTTTTTGCAGGGCGGCGGGAATCAAAACGATGGCCGAGAAGCGAAAAGCACTTGGAGACGTGCTGGAAAAAATCGCGATGGACAACAGCACGATTGCAACTCTAACAATCCGTGGGGGTTTGAGGTACACACTTGGTTCCCCCATCCACGCTCAAAAGAACGTATCACTTTGATGATCTTGGCGACCTTTCCGCTGGCGGCCTGAATGTCGCCCATGGCGGACATCAACTGCTCCAGCCTGCCGTTGGCCTCGGCCAGACTGTGGCTGACCTGGGTGCTGACTTCGGCGGAGGTTTTGGCGTTGTCCACGTTCTTATGGGCCGTCGAACGGATATCTCCGGTGGAAGCGGAGACTTCCTGGAGAGATCCGGCCTGGTCGGTGGCTCCCTGGGCGAGCGTCTGGCTGGAGGCGGAAACCCGTTCCGCGGCGCCGAAGACCTGAACGGCTTTCTGGCCGAGGTCGGAAGCCAGTTGCCGCAGCTTGATACTGGTCCGGCGCATCGTCAGGGTCACTCCAGTGATTACGAGCATACTCAGGGCGATGAGGAAGACAGCCGCCCACCGGTTGCGGCTGGTGGTTTCGCGCGCGCGCCGATTCGAATCCGCGAAATAGGCGCGCTGCTGGTCCGCCAGGAGGCGGGTGGACTCGTCGATGCCAGCCATCAACGGAAGCATCTGGCCGGTAATGATCTCGTGGGCGGCGTCGAAGTCGTTGGCCGAGGCCTTGGCCAGGTACTCGCGATACAGCCGGGTCCACTGGGTCACGCCGTTTTCCACCACGTCGAGGGCGGCGAGCCCGCGCGCATCGGCGATGAGGGGCCGGGCCTCGGCGATGCGCTGCTTCACCTTGCCGCCGGCGGCCTCGAACAGGCGCTGGTCCTCGTCCTGAGCATCGACGGTGTGGCAGCCGGAGCAGGCGGCAGCGCTATGCTTTTTGGCATGCTCCAGGCTTCGGAAAGCATGGGAAAGCTGGGTTTTTTTGGCGTGATCTTCCATTTCCTGGAATCCCGCCGAAATCTCCCCGACCAGGTCCATCTTGCGGGCCGCGACATTGGCGGCTTCATCCAGCAAGCCGCCGAGTGTGCCGATTGCGTTCAACGACGAATAACTCAGCGCCAGAACGAGCGCGCCGATCGCCAGAAAGCTGAGCGTCAGCTTTCGGCCTAGAGAATTTCCGGAGGTAGGCATCAACTGCTGCACACTAATCTATCGTCGGGAAGGGCCGCCGGGATTAGGAGGCCGCTGAAAAACCGCTCGGAAACGCGCGCCGTCTCACTTGCCGATGCAAAAGGTGGAAAAAATGCGGTTCAGGATGTCGTCGGCGGTGGTCGCGCCGGTGATGGCGTCGATCGGGCGGAGGGCGGCGTAGAGATCCAGCAGGAGCATCTCGTGAGGGATGGCGGCTTCCACGGCGGCGCGCGCCTTCTCGAGATAAGAGGCGGATTCGCGCAGGAGCTGCTCGTGGCGGAGGCTGGTGATGAAGCCGGTCTCCTGCTCGAGGGCGCCCCCGGGAGCGACCGATTGCAGGATGGCCTCGCGGAGCCAGGGGATGCCTTCGCCGGTGAGGGCGGAGACCTTTACGAGCCCGAAACCAGCTACGGGGCGAGAGCCCGCGTCCCCCAAATCGCATTTGTTGCCGGCGATCAGATGACGGCCTTGGGATTGCGCGCGCGCGATCAAGGCGTGGTCCTGGGCTTCGAGGGGCTGGGAAATATCCACCACTACCAGGGTCAGGTCGGCATCGGCCATGGCCTGATAGCTGCGCTCGATGCCCAGCGACTCCACCAGGCCGGCCCCCTCGCGGATGCCGGCGGTATCGTAAAGCTTCACGGGAATTCCGCCGATAGAAGAGTGTTCCGAGACGAGATCCCGCGTGGTGCCGGGAAGATCGGTGACGATGGCGCGGTCCTGCTCGAGGAGGCGATTGAAGAGGCTGCTTTTGCCGACATTGGGCCGCCCGGCGATGGCCAGGGTGAGGCCGCTACGGACCAGTCCGTATTGAAAGCTGGCCGCAAGGTGGCGGACGCCCTCCAGGATGGGGTCGAGGCGGCGCAGGATTTCGGCGGCGGAGGCGACGGCGAGGTCGTCTTCGGCGAAGTCGATGCCGGCTTCGAGCAGCGCGACGAGGTCGAGAAACTGCTGCTTGAGCGGGGCGATGCGGCGCGAGACCGAGCCGCCGGCCTGACGGGCGGCGACGCGGGCCTGGTAGAGCGTGGTGGCTTCGATGAGGTCGCGGACGGCTTCGGCCTGGGGAAGGTCGATACGGCCATGGAGAAACGCGCGCAAGGTAAACTCGCCGGGCTCGGCCAGGCGCGCGCCGGCTTCGAGCGCCCGTTCCACGGCGTGGCGCAGGACCACGGGAGAGCCGTGGCAGGAGATTTCGACCACGTCTTCGGCGGTGTACGAACGGGGAGCTTCAAAAAACGTGGCGACCACCTGGTCGATGGCGCGGTTCTCGCGGTCCAGCAGCTCGGCCGTGTGGGCCCTCCAGGAATGCCAGGCGACCGGCGTCAGCATCTGGTCCGCGATCGTCCGGGCGGCGGCGCCGGAGAGACGGACCACGCCCAGGCCGCCCCGGCCGGGTGGAGTGGAAATCGCGACTATGGTATCGGAAAGATTCAACGGCGATGGGCCGGACGCCCTCCCCGCGGGCGGGGGCCGCCACGGGGCTCGAAAACGCGCGGCGCCTCGGGCAGGCTGGCCATGCCGGCGGGGTAAACCACCACCTGCCGGCCGGGCCCGGAGCCGGAGCTTTCGCTGCGGACGGCGGTTTCGCCGCGCAAAGCCAGGTGGATCACGCGGCGCTCGCGGCTGTTCATGGGGTTGAAACGGAACGGCACGCCGGTGCGCTTCACCTTCTCGGCGGCGGTCATGGCGCTGAGGCGCAGCTCTTCGATGCGAAGCAGGCGGTAATCGTTGGCGTCGAAGGAAATGCGGGAGTGGTCTTCGGACGGCATGCGGAGCGTTTCCATGGTGAGGTGCTCCAGGGCCAGCAGCAGTTCAGCCTTGTTGGACAAGATCAAGTCGACGTCCGGCCCGGTGAACTTCACCGTCACGTCGGGCGTCTCGAACTCGCCGCCGGACGTTTCGACGTCCAGCATCTCGTAATGGACGTGAAAGCCTCCGCTTCGGAGGATGGCCTTCAAGAAGCCGTCTAACCGCGCGCCAATCGAGGCCACAGAGTACTTGCGTTGCGTCACAGGCTATTTCCTGCCGTTCTTTTTCTTGGGCGGCGCCACCGACCGGGCGGCTTCCTGCGCCGATTCGGTCTGGTTGAAGAACCACTGCTGCCCCATTCCCACTAGATTGCTGGTCAAGTAGTATAACACCAGGCCGCTCGGAAAATTGTAGAACATGAAGCCGAAGATCAGCGGCATGAACTGCATCATGCGCTGCTGGTTGGGATCGACATTGGCCTGCGGGGTCATCTTCTGCATGAGGAACTGGCTGGCGATCATGACGATGGGCAGGATGCGAATGGCCAGGTGTTCGGGCTGCGAGAGATCCGTGACCCACAGCCAGGGGGCGCCGCGCATTTCCACGGAAACGGTGAAGACCTTGTAGAACGCGAAGAAGAACGGGAGCTGCAGCAGCATGGGGAAACAGCCGCCCATGGGGTTTACGCCGTACTTCTTGTAGAGGCCCATCACTTCCTGGTTCTGTTCCGCCTTTTTCGGATCGGTCATCTTCAGGTTCTTGTACTTGGCGTTGATGGCGTCGATCTGCGGCTTCAGGGCCTGCATTTTCCGCATGGACTTCATGTTGGAAAGCTTGACCGGAAACAGGATCATGTTGAGGGCGACGGTGACGATGACGATGGACCAGCCGAAATTGTGAACCGCGGAATCGTTGAACCAGTTGACGATGAGGAACAGCGGCTTGGCCAGCACGGACATCCAGCCGAAATCGACGACCTGCTCGAGCTTGGGATTCACGCGCTTCAGCAGATCCACATCCTTGGGCCCGACGAACAGCTCGAAGTGGTTGCCGGCGCCGCCGGAGATGGCCGCGCCGACCAAGGCCAGCGGCTTCTCATCGGCCGGGGTGCGGACGGTATCGGGAAACGCGGCCAGTTGCGTCGCAGCGTTGCCCGCCGGCAAAAACACGGCGGCGAAGTAGGTATCGGCCAGGCCGGCGAACGAGTAGGTCCCGCTGTTGGTGACCGGGCCGCTCTTCACCGAGCGCGCCGACAAGGTCCCCAGCTTGTTGTTGGCCACGTCGAAGTACAGGGCGAGCTGGCCGCTGGCGGGATTGGGGACGGTAAAATCGCCGAAGCCTCCGCGCCACTCGATCATGCTGGATATCGGCTTGCCGTCTACCGCCACTTCGACCGAAATCTCGGAAAGGTAGCTCCTCAGATAGCGGAAAACCTTGCGGACCGAGGTGTGGCCGTCGGAGAAGGCGTAGGTGACGCCGAGCCCGTCGGGATCGGCCGTCTGCGTGTACCAGGACCAGTTGACCTTGGCGGTAGGCTGCTGGTCGGGGAAGTGCAGGGCAAAGGGAAAATCCAGGCCGGACGCGGTATTGACCAGCTCCAGCGGCTTGCCGTCGTTGCCCTTGTATTTCTCGAGCTGCCAGCTTCGCACGGTGGCGCCCTGGTTGCTGAAGGCGATGCGGAACGTCCCGGTGTCGATGATAAAGGGCGGCAGCGCCTGGGAGGAGGTGGGGACAGAGGTCGCGGGAGTCGACGGAGCCTCGGCCAGGGCGGCCTCGGCGGCCGGGGGCGTGGCCTCCGCGGCGGGCGGCTGGCCGGGCGAAGTCACGGCGGCCGGGGCCCCGTTCTTCACCGGCTGAGGGGGCGGCGTCTTGAAGAAATAGGGCGTCAGGAACATCACCGCGCCCATCAGGAGGAAGGCGAGCAGCAGCCGCACTTCCATGGACAACTCTTTTGGCGGCTGCGCTGGATTGTTACCGCCGTCTGTCGTTTCTGCCATTCAAAAAACCGCCGTAATCAAAACCCGACGCTCACCGGCCGGGGTCGAGCCCGCCGGGATTCAAAACCCGACGCTCACCGGACGGGGTCGAACCCGCCCGGATGAAACGGATGGCAGCGCACCAGGCGGCGCACTCCCATCCACGCTCCCCTGGCCGCGCCGTGGCGCTCGATGGCTTCGCGCATGTAATCCGAGCAGGTCGGATAGAAACGGCAGGCCGAGGGCAGCAGGGGAGACACGCAATACTTGTATACGCGCAGCGTCCGCACTAAGATCCATTGCAGCGGCGAAACAGGCGCTCCACTTCCCGTGCCAGCTCCGGCAGGGGTGCATCCAACGCTTTCCGCCGCGGATTGATGACGATGGACCACTGGGGATTCAACCGATCCAGGTGACAGCGGACGGCCTCGCGGACACGCCGCTTGATGCGATTGCGCACCACGGCTTTGCCGAGGGCGCGGGGCAAGGTGAAACCGATCCGGGGACCATCGGAGTGCGGCTCGCGGACCAGAAAAGCGGCGAAAAAGGGGCCGGTGTAACGGCTACCCTCGTCGTAGACTCTTCGGAAATCCTTCGATCGCAACAGACGGGCACGTTTCGGAAAACCAGAGATGGAGCCCTACCTCTCGGAGCTTACCGTGAGTTTCTTCCGCCCCCGGGCCCGGCGTCGAGAGAGAACGGCACGCCCGTTCTTGGTTTCCATGCGGGTCCGGAACCCGTGGGTCTTGGCACGATGACGATTATTCGGTTGAAAGGTACGCTTCGGCATGGTTGTTCAAGTAACCAGTATATCAGGCGCGAGGCGGGCGGAGAATCCAGGGTTTTCGCGACCGACTGCGGCGCGGAAGCTCAGAAACTCAGTTTCAGCGCGAACCGGAATTGCCGGTCTCCGGTCGATGAAGTAATGATGTCGTAGCCGTTCAGATTCGTGGCCGCTCCATTAACAAAAGTCGCATTCGAGACCGTAGTGGCCGGGTTGCCGAACGACGGCGTATTGGTCAGGCCGAAAGCCTCCGCGCGGAATTGCAGATTGAACCGTTCCTTAATCGGGAAAGTGCGGAAGAGTCCGCCATCCAAATCGAACAGTCCGGGTCCTCGAAGGATGTCTCTTCCGGAGTTGCCGAACGTGGCGGTGGTGACCGGAAGGAATGCATTGGGGTCGAAATAGGGAGCCCCCGGTCCGTGACCTCCCAGGATCTGCACGTGCTGCACCACCTGGTTGGCGGTTTCCGAGTTGCCGGGCGCATTCAACGGCGTAGCCGAGGAACTGACGGTGAAGGGCGTTCCACTGGCGCGGGTCAAGACTCCGTTCACCTGCCAGCCGCCGGCGACAGCCGCCGCAACGCCATGGTTCAGCCAGCGCTGGTTCTTGCCGAGAGGCAGCGGATATACGAAGTACGCCGAGAGATCGTGCGTGCGGTCGGGGCCGGCCAACGAATAGTCGCGGTACCGGACAGGTCCCCAGTTCCAGGTCAAGGAACCGCCCGTCTCGGTATCGGCGGCATCGAGGGCCTTGGAGAACGTATAGCTTGTGCCGAACGTTCCTTTGCCCAGATGACGGACCAGCCGGGCCTGCAAGGAGTTGTAGGTCATCTGGGGAAGGGGAAGCAGCTCGCTGATTTGCGAGGCGTTGCCCCACTGCAGATACAGGGGCTGCCCGTTCTTGCCCGTGCCGGGCGCGGCGGCATTGATATTCACGCCGCTCTCCGGGCGGATATCGCGGTTGGCGACCCAACCCGCCTGAAGGTTGAAGCCCGCCCACAGGTCGCGCTGAATGGTGACGTTGTAGGTCTCTTCGTAGCCGCGGCGGAAGGGCGAAGGATACTCCCAGGAACCCACGTTGGTGGGCAGGGGCACCTGCCCGGAACTCAGCACCGGTCCCACAAAGGCGGGGATTCCGGTCACCAGGCTTCCGGCCGCGGCATAGGAGTTGGCGCCGGAATACTGCACCGGAATGACATCCGGGAAGGTCTGGATGTTGTTGCGGAAGGTCTCGGGGTTGATGTTGATGCCCCATCCGGCGCGCAGAACGGTTTTGGCGTTCAGGCGGTAGGCCAGCCCGAACCGGGGCGCGAACATTCCGTGGCCGGTATCGACGTGCGCGTTGTCGGGGACGCCGCCGATTCCACCCAGGTACACCAGGTTGGTGGAGGGATCGTAGTGGATGCCGCCGATGCCGTGTTCGCCGTGGCTGTACGGATAATTCTCGTAGCGGAGTCCATAGGTGAAGGTCAATTTGCGGCTGACCTGCCACTGGTCGCGGGCATAGAAGAAGAACTCGTTTTCGGCGACGACGGCCGGATTGATGTACTGATGATCCTGACCCATGGTGGCCGGAAGTCCCAGCAGGAAGTCGGCCCAGGAATTATACAGGTTCGGCGCCGCGCCTCCGCTCAGCGCCGACAAACCGCCGCTGAAAGAGAAACCGCCGCGCACACCCACGGTGCTGTTGGCCTGGAAATCGGCCATCAGGATGTGCACGAACTCCGCTCCGAAACGCAGGCTGTGGGATCCTTTGCTCCAACTGAGGTTCACGCTCTGGACCCACATGTCGTCGCGGAAAATCAAGGGATTGGAAGTGTTGGAGTTGCCCAGCGACGAAAAGCTGACAAACGTGAATCCCGGATAGCCGCCCTGCATGGGGCTGGGGCCGTTGGTGCCCGGAATGCCGAGGACGTCCGACCCGTAGTTCTTGCTGATGTCGGTGTTGGTATCGGTCGCATGGAGGCGGCTGAAGGCGGCATTGCCGTCCAGGAGCAGGGTGGGAGTGAAGGTGTAGGTGCCTCCGATGGAGACGTGCTGGGTCAGCCCGGTGCCGATTCCCGGCGTGCCGCCGTCGATTCCGGCGCCCCCCGCCGGCCCCAGCACCTGAGGATCGGAGACGCGGTTGGGCGCCACGCTGTAGCGCGCAAAAAGGGAGCTTTTGTGGGACGGATTGTAATTGACCTTGGCGTCGATATTGTCGCGGCCGAAACTCCAATCGCCGGAAGCGAAATAGTTGTTGGTAATGGAGCCGGGCTGGTTCGGCTGCGGAAGCAATGCCGCCATCTTCAACGCCGCCGAACTCATGGCGCTGGCGGGAATCTGGTTATTGGGGAATGGCGTGCGCCCGGTTCCCGAGGCGGTGCCGGTAGTGGGATCGTAGATCACCGTGCCGGTGTTGGCGAAGTTCCCCTGCTTGAGGGGATCGGTGGCAACCGTCTGGAAGGCGGTATAAAGCTGGCGGTACTCGGAGCGTTCCCAATCGGCGAAAAAGAACAGCTTGTTCTTTTTGATCGGCCCTCCGGTATCCAGGCCGAACTGGTTCAGGATGTTCTTGGGATTGGCGGAGCCGTAGTAGAAGAAGTTGCGGGCCTTGAGATCGCTGTTGGTGGTGTACTCCCATGCGGCGCCATGGAACTCGTTGGTGCCGGACTTGAGGGTGACGTTGACCGCGGCGCCGACCACGCCGCCCTGTTCCGCATCGAGGCTGTTGGTGGCGATGCTGACGCTCTCGACGGACTCCGCGGGCGGGAGGAGCATGACGCCCTGAGGCTGCCAGGGGTAGATGTCGCTGGCGCCGTCGATCTTGGTATTGTTGCCGAATTGCGTGGCGCCGTTGACGGTATAGGTGTTGTATCCCGCGGGACTCGATGCGCTGGGCGAGCCGCCGCCGGTAACCGGGGTGAAGCCCGGCAGAAATTTGAAGAGATTCTGAAAGTCGCGCGCCCCCGCCATGGGCAAGTCGCTCGTCTGGGCGGTCGAGATTTGAGCAGCCACGTCCGACCGGTCGGTCTGCAGCGGGGTGGAATCGGCGACCACGGTGAGGCTCTGGCCAACCACCGCCAGCTTGAGCTGCACGTCGATGCGCCGGACGGTGTTGGCGCCAATCTGGACCGCGGATTGCACGAAGTCCGAAAACCCGGTGGCCTTGAACGTCACGTTGTAAACGCCTGGTTGAAGATCCGCGATCAAATAGGCGCCGCGTTCGTCGGCCACCGCCCGTTTGGCGATGCTGGTATTGACGTTCAGGGCCTCCACCTGGACGCCTCGAACCGATGCGCCCGAAATATCGACGACGTTGCCGGTCAACGACCCGTACAGCACCTGGGCGCTGGCAGCCCCAGGCGACCACGGCAGTACCGCCGCGAGCAGCGTAAAAGTTACAGCTCTTGCCACGTTCATGTCTAACCTCCTTGGCGCCGCTGGTGAGGAACTTGGCGGTAGTATAGCAGGTATTCCGATCCTGGTAGCCGCAACTCCGGGACTTAGAGTGCTTACCCGGCCCGCGTAAGAAATAGCGGCAGGAGCCGTGCGTCGAGACGAGCGACGGACGGTCCCTCGAGGAACGTCTCTGGCGCTAGAAACGTCGCCGACGGCGCGGAGAGGCGAGCTTCGCTCGCCGGGCGGGTTGACAACAGTTGACAACCCGCCGCAGGTTGACAACCTGCCCCACATGGCGACAAAGATTGTCAAAGTCAAAACGGTTGAGTGGCCCTAGAGGTATTTCACGAACGCCACCGAATTGCCGCGCTCGTTGTAGAGCAGCTCGTCCACGAGTTTCTGGGCCATGAGGATGCCGAAGCCGCCCGGCCTCTGGCCCGCCTCGGCGCGCAGCTCGGCGTGGCGGGTGGGCTCGTCGTCGGGATTGGAAATGGCCGCGTGGGGCAGGGAGGCCAGGGAAAAGCCGGCTCCGGGATCGTGGATGTGAACCATGACGGAGCGCGCGCCGCGCAGCCGCGACACGCGCACGCGCTTTCCGGAATCGCATCCGCAGCCGTGCTCGATGGCGTTCATCATCAGCTCGCGAAAGGCCGACGTAATGTCGTCGCGGGTCTGGGCCGGAAGGCCGGCTTCCAGCTCGCGCAGGAACTGGGTGGTGCGCTCGGCGGCATGCATCTTGCAGCGGATCTCGAGCGTGATCCATTCGGGCCGGGCGGAAAGCACCCGGATGTCGTCCTTCCAGGAAGAGGCCTCCAGCGCCTGCTGGACCATTTCGGCCACAGTACCGGGGGACAAGGGCTTATGGATGTAGCTGTAGGCATGCCGGCGGATGGCGCCCACAATTTGCGCCGGATCCGGCTCTCCCGCGACGATAACCTTGGCCTCGGGACGGATGGCCAGCATACGGCGCAGCAGCTTGAGCCCGTCGTGCCCGTTGCGGCCCTGTCCGGCGACCACCACGTCGCAGGCGAAACTGCGGAGCACCTCGAGCGCTTGGGGGCCGTCATAAACGTCGTGAATCTGACGGTCTTCGCGCCGCAGCGCGTCGTGCAGTACGTCATGAACCGCGGGATCGGTATCGACCAGGAGCAGGCTACGCGAACTCACAGCATCTCCAACCCATTATTTAGACGAGGTTCAGCATACCACAGGTACGTACGTAAGGCGTCCGGCACGGTACTGCACCAGACCGCCGGGCGGACACGGCGTCCGCGCCTCGTTCAAAGTATTAAACAACCGTAACCTCCGGAGCGGGCGGAGCATCTACCTTGGTACCATTGGCGTATGGAGGCGTGGGCATGCGTGTAAGTTCATGGCGTTGCGCGTGGTTCCTGCTGGCATTGGGTACTGCCGTTGCGCAGGTTTACCCCGGCCAGTATCCCCCAGGCGGCGGCTACCCGCCGGGTGGCTATCCCCCGGGCGGTGGCTATCCTCCCGGCGGCTATCCCGGCGGCGGTTATCCTCCTGGCCGATATCCTGGCCAGTATCCCGGTCAAGGGGGCGGGATTCCCCTACCGACCCGCGGCAGCAAGCCTAAGCCCGATTCCACCAACGGCCAGCCGCTGCCCAACTTCCGCGGCAAGCTGAAGCAGATGGACAACAAGACCATCACGCTGGAGCTGGGTGACAACCGGAACCTGGAGTTCAAGCGGAACGACAAGACCAAGTTCTTCAAGAACGGCGACGAGGTGAAGAACCCCAAGTTCACGGTGGGCGACCAGATTTCGATCGAAGGCCCGGAAGACACGCAGGGTTACATGACCGCCGTCAACGTCTACTGGGAGAAGGCCGCCAGCGGCGCCACTACGAGCGCCGACAAGGACAAGAAAGACGACGGCGTGGTGGATACCTGGGCGAAGGACGAGCCGGCCAAGGATTCCAAGGACAGCTCCGCCGCCGCCAAGCCGGACGATCCCGACCGGCCCCGGCTGGTCCGCGCCGCCGCGCCCGACTCCTCCGACACCGCCACCGCCAAGCCCGAAGCTTCCGCGGAGAAAGTCCCGCCGCGTTCGGTACCGGATGCGGACGACCCCGGGCCGCCGCGGCTGTCCCGCGGAAGGCCTGCCGATACCACTCGGGAGCATGCCGGCGATCCGCCGGCCGCCGAGACCGCGGCTGCCAGGCTGCCGCCTCCGATGGTGGAACAGCCGCCCGCGCCGGCCGCCGAGACCGCAGGGTCCCGCCCCTCCGTGCGCCGGGGCGCCGCCGAGGAAGACAGCATCCCGATCGTGCGGCATTCCGAGGACCTGATCCGCCGCGCCTCGGATGCCGCGCTGGATTTCACCGAAACCCTGCCCGCGTATGTCTGCCAGGAGATGATGTCGCGCTACCAGAGCGAGTCGCATCCCGCCAGTTGGCAAGCCCTCGACGTGGTGTCCATGAATGTGGTGTACGAAAACGGGAAGGAAGATTATCGCAACCTGGCCGTCAACGGCAGGGCCACGAATAAGAGCATGGACGAACTGGGCGGCGCGTGGTCCACGGGCGAATTCGGCACGGTGCTGATCGACCTGTTCTCGCCCGCCACGGCAGCCGATTTCCGGCCCAACGGCGATTCGCGGACCGGCGGCATCACCGCCAAGCTATACGATTTCTCGGTCACCCGCGAGCATTCCCACTGGGATATCCACATGGGGGCGCAGACATACCAGCCGGCGTACAAGGGCTCGGTGTGGATCGACCCGCAGACCGCGCGGGTGCTGAGGATCGAGATGCAGGCGATCGGCTTCCCCGCGTCGTTCCCCACGGACGACGTGGAATCCGCCACGGACTACCAGTACATCCGCCTGGGGGACGCCAGGCAGTACCTGCTGCCGGTGCATGCCGAGACCCTGAGCTGCCAGCGCGGATCGCCATACTGCAGCCGCAACACCATCGATTTCCGCAACTACCACAAGTACACCGGGGAATCGACCATCACGTTCGGCGACCCGAAGGACCCGGTGAAGAAGTAAGGAGCCCGGATTATTGGGCGCTCAGGTTCCGCACGTAAGCGATGCCTTTTTCGTGACGAACCACCATCACGCGCGCGCCACGCGGAATGGGGGCGCCGTCAACGGCCCGGGCGGCCATCGCGCGGCGCGCGCCGGCCTGTGAAAAAATCATCTCGCCGGTGCCGCCCTCCCGTATGCCGCTGCTCAGCGTGCCGGTGACCCCGGTCATCTCGTAGTCGGCGGGATCGAGCGCACGATCGTGGGCCATCAAGACCCTCGTCAACAACAGGAAAACCAGAGCCGCGCCGGCGCATCCACTGGCCACGGCCCCCGGGTAGCTGGGAGCGAGGCCCAGGCGGAGAGGCCCCGCCAACACGTAGCCCGCGCCGCCGAACCAGACCAGAAAGGCCGCGATGGTGCCGGCGTTTACGGGCGAGATGGGGGCCGGTCCCGCGGATCCCGTGTCGGCTTGCGGCAGATCCCCCGAGCCCAGGTCATGCGGACCGTGAAAGTGCGTGTGATGCAGATGCAAGAATCCCGAGAACGCTCCCACCATGCTGTAGATGAAGCTCAGGATGAAGCAGAACAGGTACATGTCGGAGAGCTTCACGCGGGCCGAGAGCCACCACATCAACGCCAGCCCGCAAAGCAGCGCGGCAGCCAGCCTGGCCCAGGCCGTCCACTTCCGCAGCCGCCACGGCAGGCGCCTCCCTTGTTCCGCGCGCAAGCGGGCCTCGAGCGCCGCCTGCAATTCCTTCATGGAACCGAAGCGCCGGCCCGCCTGTTTCTCGAGGCATTTGGCGATCAGCCGATCCATTTCGGGTGAGACGGACGGGACATGGTGCCTGACAGGCTTCGGCGTTTCCCGCAGGATGGCCGCCAGCGTGGCGAGATTCGAGTCCCGATCGAAGGCGCGCTGCCCCGTGACCATTTCATATAGGACCGTGCCGAAGGAGAATATATCGGAGCGCGCATCCACCGTGCGGCCCTCGGCCTGTTCCGGCGACATATAAGAGACGGTCCCCAGGATCTGGCCCTCGCGCGTGGTCAACGTGCGGGTCTCGGCCGATTCGCCAGCGCCGGCGGCCGGGGCAAATTTGGCCAGGCCGAAATCCAGCAGCTTCAGGGGACCGCCGGCGGTGATGAAGACATTGGCCGGCTTGAGGTCGCGATGAACGATGCCCGCGCCGTGGGCCGCGGACATGGCGCTCACCATGGAGATGGCGTATCCGAGCGCTTCGCGGGCGCCCAGCGGGCGGCGGCGGAGGACCTGATCGAGCGTCTCGCCCTCGAGGTACTCCATGCAGATGTAGTCGAGATCGTGCTCGCATCCGACTTCGTGAACGCTCACGATGTTGGGATGGTCGAGCCGGGCGGCGGCCCTGGCCTCGTGGGCGAAGCGCTTCCGCCACTCGGGATTGCCGGACAGTTCGGGGCGAATGATCTTGACCGCCACCGGGCGGCCGAGCCCGGTGTCGGTCGCGCGGTAAACCAGGCCCATGCCGCCTTCACCGAGCTTGGCTTCCACTAGATATCTGCCGAATTGATCGCCGATGGAAAGCACCGTCAGAGCCGCTCATATTCCGCCGTGCGGCGAAGTCCATTATGGCACCCTACGCGGGGCAAGCTAAACATCTGCACAAATAGTGGGGCAGCCAATCCTGGCTGCAGCCGGCTTTCAGCCGGCCTATGCCGAGCACAAAGGTTCGTTCATTGCCCGAAAGAGCCGCCTAAAAGGCGGCTGCGGGCAAGATTGCCCGCCCCACGATTTCCGCAGGATTCGCAGCCCTGGGAAACTAAATGGCATTGAGACAAAGCATGCCCCACTTCACTCGCAACGCAAGGCGGTGATGGGGTCCACGCGGGTGGTGCGGCGCGCGGGGATGTAACAGGCCAGTGCCGCCACACCGGAGAGAAGCGCTGCTACGGCGGCGAATGTGGCGACATCGGTGGCCTTGACGCCATACAGCAGGGTGGACATGAGACGCGTAAGGCCGAACGATGCGGCAAGACCGATGGCCACACCGATCGCCGCCAGCGCCAGGCCGTGGCCGATGACCAGCCGCAGCAATTGGCCCATGTCCGCGCCGAGAGCGATGCGAATGGCCATTTCATTGGTGCGCTGCTGCACCGTATAGGACATGACGCCGTAAATGCCGATGGCCGCGAGCAGCAGAGCGATCCCGCCGAAAATGCCCAGCAGGATCATATTGAAATTCTGGCGCGCAATAGACTTGGCGAGGATGCGGTCCATGGTCATCACGCGGGCGACCGGCAAGTCGGGATCGACGCGGAGCACTTCAAGCTCGACCGCATGGGCAAGCGCGGCCGGAGCGCCAGCGGCGCGGATCGCCCAGGACGACGGCAGGATACGATTCGCCAGGGCGACCAGGCCGCCGGGCTCCTGGCCGACGGGGATATACATCACCGGCGGCGGCTCCCGATCGATGCCTTCTTCGTGCACGTCGGCGACGACGCCGGCTACCTCGCGGGGACGGTCCTCCATCTCCGGCGCGAGCCCTTTAGCGATGGTCACCACCGCTCCCACGGGATCTTCCTTGGGCCAGTACTTCCTGGCCATGGCTTCATTGATGATGAGCGTCCAGGGGCCGGTGCCGCTGTCGCGCTGGTCGAACAGCCGTCCGCGGCGGAGCGGAATGCCGAGCGTCTGGAAGTAGTGCAGGCCGACGGGGCGATACTGCTCGTCGCCGTTGGAGGACCCGTCGTGCGGGGGCTTCCCGGCGATGGTGAACGGCATATCGGGGCCGAGCTGCAGAGGCAGGGTGAGGGCGTAGGCAGCAGCCTCGACGCCGGGCAGCGATTCGAGGCGGCGCGTAAGCTCGGTGGCAAGCCGCTCCAAGCCGGCAGCGGTTTCATATTTCCGGCCGGCCAGGGAACTGCTCATGGTGAGCACGGAAGCCGTTTGAAACCCGGGTTGCACGTTGCGCAGGGCCAGGAAGGTCCGGATCATGAGGGCGGCGCCGACCAGGAGCACCAGGGAAAGAGCGATCTCGGCTACGACGAGGGCGCTGCGGGTGCGCTGCCGGCGGGAGCCGGCGGTGGTGCGCGAGCCGCCTTCGCGCAGCACGGAATTCATATCGGGGCGGGAGATCTGCACGGCCGGCACGAGCCCGAACAGGACGCCGGTAAGAATCGAGACTGCAAAAGCGAATGCGAGGATGCGGCCGTCCATGAGGGAGAAGAGGCCGAGGCTGCCGGCCGCAGGGAGGCGCGGCAGTTCGACCGGGGCGATCGCCAGGAGGACGCGGAGGCCGGCGGCGCCGAGAAACACTCCGGCCACGCCGCCGGCGATAGCGAGGAGAAGACTCTCGGTCAGCAATTGCCGAACGATAGCGGCGCGTCCGGCGCCAATGGCGATGCGGATGGCGATCTCCTTGCCGCGTCCGGCGGCGCGCACCAGCAGAAGATTGGCGACGTTGGCGCAGGCGATCAGCAGGACGAAAGCAACCGCTCCGAGAAGGATGAACAGGGGCGTGCGCAGGTCGCCGGCCATCAGCGGGCCCATGGGCAGGGCTGTAAAGCTCTCGTCGGGGGACATGACGCCGGGGTAGATCTTTTGGAAACGGCCGGTGACGGCGCGGAGTTGGGCGTTGGCCTGCTCGATCGCGACGCCGGGTTTGAGACGCGCGCCAAGGATCAGGAAATGGCCGTGGTTGGTGGAGTCAAGATCGGCCTGCTCGGCGAGGAAGAGGTCGGTTTCGGGCTCGCCGGCGAAATCGGCGCCCATGACGCCAATGACGGTGAAGGGCTCGGAGTTGAGCCGGATGGCGCGGCCGACGATGCCGGGGTCGCTGCCGAAGCGGCGCTTCCAGAGGCCGTTGGTGAGGACCAGGACGCGGGGCCCGCCGGGGCGATCCTCCTCGGGAGAGAAGGTGCGGCCGATCATCGGGGCGACGCCGAACAGGCGGAAGTAGGCCTCCGAGACGTGGACGCCGCGGACCTGCTCGGGGGCGCCGGAGCCGCTGAGGTTCATGCCCGGCCCCATGATGTCGTACACCGCGACCGCTTCGAGAAGGTCGGCCTGGCGGATGGAGGCGAACTTGGGGATAGACATGGCGGGGCTGGCGCCGTCCCGGTATTTCCGGACGACGTTGACCAGGCGGTCAGCGCCGCGGTAGGGCAGCGGACGAAGGAGCACGCGGTCCACCACGGTGAAGATGGCTGTATTGGCGCCGATGCCCAGCGCGAGTGCAAAGACCGCGATCAGCGTGAAGGCGGGATTCTTCAGAAGCGTACGGAGGGCATAACGGCAGTCCTGGACCATACCAGTTCATACGAGGCGCGCACGGAGGAGTTCCAGGAAAAAGGGGCCTGAACATGGTGGAGGCCGGGGCGGCCCAGAGATCGGTCCACAGGGCGTGGCGATGACCGGCAGCGGCATCAGGAGGAGTGTAACGTGGATTAATGGAGGTTGTCCCATGAAACGCAGCGAGTTCCTGGCGCGGGTTGCAGGAGGCGCGTTGGCCGCTTCGACCGCGGGCGCGACGACCGATGAAGGGCCGTTTGCCACAACGGAGGTTCAAATCGAACGCACCGAGGCGGGGAAGCCACATGCGGGAAAGGTGGTCGCCGCGATTCAACCGCATGCCGACGATCTTCCGCTTTTCGCGGGCGGGCTGGTGCTGAAACTGATTCACGAAGGATACACCGGCTACCTGATCCGCACGACGAACGACGACCATACCGGACCGGGAAGCGTGGGGGAAGGCGTGCTGGCCAACGAGCGCGACAACCTGGCGGTGGCCCGCGCGTTCGGAATGAAGAAGACCTACGACCTGTACTACCGCAACCACATGCTGGACAGCGTGTCACCGCTCGAACTGCGGCTGCGGCTCATTTTTCTGTTCCGCCTGCTGAGAGTGGACGCGGTGATCTGCTACGATCCATGGTCGCAGTACGAGGAGAATCCGGACCACTATGTCACGGCGCGCGCGGTGGAAGCGGCTTGCTGGATGGCCGGCATGGGCAAGGATTATCCGGAACACTTCGATGCGGGCCTGTCGCCCCACTCGGTCATGGAGAAATATTACTTTGCGCGCGGTCCCCAATATGTCAACCGCGTGGTGGATATCGCCGACTTCATGGACCAGAAGATTTCCATCAACACCCTGAACGCGGCCCAGGGACCGTCCGGCCAGAGCGGGGCACAACTGCGGCGCCGCCTGACAGGGCAGGGATTGCGGCTTCCTCTGCTGGGCAACGACGACGAGACGGCGAACCGGGAATACACGCGCCAGTTCGTGTTGGACCGGGACGCGGAAATCGGCAAGAAATTCGGCCTGACGTATGCGGAGGCGTATCACTACATCGGGCCGGCGCCGGCCAAGGTCGAAGACTACATCCGGAGGAACGGCGTGAAGCTCTGAAGAGCGGGGATGGGGGACGTCACAGCGCTTGCTCGACGGCGGCCAGAATGGTCGCGTCGGGCGTGAACCCCTCGAATCGCTTCAACTGTTTGCCGGCGCGATCGAAGATCACGGTGACCGGAGGGTTCTCGGCCGCGAACTGCTTCTGAACCGCCTCGGAGCCGAGCGCGACGGTGTAGTCCATGGGGTGCTTCTTCAGGAACGGCTGAACGCGCGCGGCGCCTTCTTCATCGATCGAGACGCCAACCACCACCACGCCCTTCGCGGCGAAATCCCGCTGCAGCTTATTGAAGCCGGGGAACTCGCCAATGCACGGCACGCACCAGGTGGCCCAAAAGTTCACCACCACCACTTTGCCGTTCCAGGCCGCGGTATCGAGCGGGGTGCCATCCAGTTTGGTCACCTGCGGCAAGCTGCCGCCGGCGGCGGGCCGCGGAGCGGCAACCGCGGACGTGGCGCCCTTTTCGAGAAACGCCAGGTAGGCAACCGGATCGCGCGTCAGCCCGTCGAAGGTCGCGACCACTTTCTCATCGGGATCCAGGATGGCGTAGAACGGCTCGGCCACCGTCTTGAACTTCGCCAGCTCCAGTTTCTGGTTGTCGTCGGAGGCCTGGTCGGTGCCGTCGGCATAGAGATCCACGAGCACGAAATTCCCGAGGGCGGCGGCGATCTCGGGCCGCGTGAACATGTTGGCCTTCATCCAGTGGCAATTGGCGCAGGCATACCCGGTGAAGTTGACGAACACCAGTTTGCCTTCGCTGCGCGCGCGCGCCAATGCTTCGCGATACTGGTTCTTCATCCACGTCAGGCCGGCCGGGGACGCGCCGGGCCCCGAAGCGCCCGATTCGGCGCCCGCCACCGGGATGTACGCTTCCAAGTCGCCCAGGCGGCCGCCGAACATTCCCGGGACCAGGCTGATGGCGAAGATCAGGAAGGCCATGCCGATCACCAGCCGCCAGATGCCCATGGGCTGATCGGGCTTGACGCCTTCGAGCCGGACGAAGCCCAGCAGGTACAGGCCCGCCATGGCGAAGAGCACGATCCACGCGGACAGGAAACGGGCGCGCGTCAGGAGTCCCAATTGAAGCACCTGGTCGAGGCTGGCGAGATATTTCAGGCTGGCGGCCAGGATCACGAAGCCCATCACCACCTTGACGCGCGCCATCCACCCGCCGCTCTTGGGCAGGCGTTTGAGGTAGGACGGAAACAGCGCCAGCAGAAAGAACGGCAGCGCCAGGCCGGTGGCGAACGTCAGCATGCCCAGGACCGGCCGCGCTCCGCCGCTGCCCACGGAGGCGGCCAGCAGGGTTCCCACGAACGGTCCCACGCAGGCGAAGGAGGCGAGCGAAAACGTCAGGCCCATGAGCAGCGTTCCGGCGAGTCCGCCCCGATCCGACGACTGGTTGAGGCGCGTGAGGATGGACGACGGTACGGTGATTTCGAACGCGCCCAGCAGGCTCAGGCCGAAGGCGATGAAGAGCGCCGCGATGAAGCCGTTGACCCACTTATTACTGCCAAGCTGCACCACTCCGAACGGCCCCAGGATGGCGGTGAGCAGCAGTCCGAGGCCGGAGAACAGCACGATGATTCCCAGGCAGAAGACCACCGCCTGCACCAGCGAGTCGCGCCTTTCGCCGGATTGCCGGTTGAGGAAGTACGACATGGTGATGGGGATCATGGGGAAGACGCAGGGGGTGAAGAGCGACGCCAGGCCGAAACCGAACGCCACCAGCAGGAACCCGCCCAGGCCCTGGTCCGCTCCGCCCGATGCGGCGCCGGTGGAGTGCGCCGGCGGCTTGGCCTCCGCATACCCCGCCGGGATCGACGGCACGGCGGCGGGCGCGGCCGGATCCACGTTCAGCGCGGCGCTCCCCGCCCACTTGGTCGGCACGCATTGCGTATCGTTGCAGGTCTGGTATCGCGCCTTGAAGGAAAGCTCCGCCGGTCCGGCGGGGGCATCCTTCTTTAATTGCAGCTCCAGCAGGAGGGCGACCTCGCCCTCGTAGGTTTCGGTCTCGGCATTGAAATTCTTGTCAAAGGCGCGCCGCGGAGGCGGCTGGAGCAGGCGCAGTCCCGCGACCACGGTATCGGGGCCGGCTTGAAACGAGGTGGGAATGCCCTCGGCGGTCGAGCCCGAGTACAGGTGCCAGCCGGGGTCGATGCGCCCGGCGGCGCGCACCAGTACTTTTCCACCGGGAGGAGCCGAGGCGGGCTCGACAGTCAGGGTCCAGGCAACGTGTTGCTGTTGCGCGAACCCGCAACCGGCAAACGATACGAGAATCGCGATTGCCGCTGGGACCTTCACTTAATCGCCCGCTTTTCTGGCCTTTCCTTTCAGCTCGTCTTCGATCTGCCGGTTCACGCTTCCAGTGGAGAACTCCTTAGCCACGCGAATGGCGTTCTTGATGGCGTTGGCGTTGGAACGCCCGTGGCAGATGATGCACACGCCGCGCACGCCCAGCAGGGGCGCGCCGCCGTACTCCGAGTAGTCCACGCGCTTCTTGAATTCGGTGAACGCGGTCTTGGCCAGCGCGTAGCCGATTTTCCCGGTGATGGTGGCTTCGAGCGACTCGCGCAACAGGTGGCGGACCATATCCACCAGTCCCTCGCTGACTTTCAGCGCGACATTGCCGATGAAGCCGTCGCACACCACGACGTCTACCTGGCCGCCGTAGATGTCGCGGCCTTCGACGTTACCGATGAAGTTCAGGCTGAGGCCTTTCAACAGGGGTGCGGCCGAGCGGGTCACCTCGTTCCCCTTGTGGTCCTCCTCGCCGATGGAAAGAATGCCCACGCGCGGTTTGGGGCGGCCGAGAATGATGCGCGAGTAAATCTCACCCATCACGGCGAACTGCGCCAGCATGAGCGGTGAGCAGTCCACGTTGGCGCCCACGTCGACCACCACGACCGGGGTCCCCTTCACCGTCGGAAAGACGGCGGCCAGCGCCGGACGGTGCACGCCCGGAACCACGCCCTGCACCATTTTGGCCGTCGCCATGATGGCGCCGGTGTTTCCGGCCGAGAGCATTCCCTGGGCCACGCCGTCGCGCACGAGCCGCGATGCCACGCGCAAGGAACTGTCGCGCTTGGCGCGGACCGCGCGGGCGGCGCTGTCCTCCATGGTGATGCGCTCGGTGGCGTGATGCACTTCGATGGGGAGGCTGGCGTAGTCGTCGTACTGCGAAAGCTCGCGCCGGACGTCGTCCTCCCGGCCGACCAGGATGACCTTGACGCCGAGCTGGCGCGCGGCGCGAACCGCGCCTTCCACCTCGGATTGCGGGGCGTTGTCACCGCCCATGGCATCCACCGCGATGGTCAGCATGTGGAGTGGGACTTACTCCTGCGCGACTTCGACCACTTCGCGGCCCTTGTACTGGCCGCAATGCGGGCAAACGCGGTGCGGCAGCTTGGGCTCATGACAATTGGGACACTCGGAAAGGCCGGAGGCCTTCAGGGCATCGTGGGCCCGGCGGGTGCTGGTCCGCTTCTGGGAGTGTCTACGTTTGGGATTCGGCATATCTCTTCCTCGGCAATTTTAATCCGCATTCGCGGCGGCGTTATCCAGGATAATTCAGAGTTCTAGTTTGCGGAGCGCTCCCCAGCGATCGTCGATATCAGAGATGCGGCAATCGCACTCGGTTTCGTTCCGGTTCCTGCCACAGACGGGGCAAATTCCTTTGCAGACTTCGCTGCAAACCCGTTGCATGGGCAAAGCCAGCAGCACCTGTTCCCGCAGGATGTCCTCGATCTCGATGCCGCCGTCCTCATAAAATCCGATCTCCGACTCGCCCTCATCGATCTGAACTTCTTCGTCGCGCGCGATGCAGGACATGGGCCGGTAAAACAGGTCGAAGGCAGCCTCCAAGGGAAACCGCGCGCGCGCCAAACAGCGGTCGCACTGGGCGGCCATTTCGACGGTCAGCCGTCCCTGGATTCGCAACTCCCCGTCCGTATTCGCCAACAGCTCGGCGGAACCAACCGCGTGGAGCGGAGAGGCCTGCTCCAGATCTTCGCCCGAAAAATCGATCTGCCCGGCCTGGAAAGTTTCGTCGAAACGAATCTTCCGCAGCTCCATCTCTTTGACACTAAGGAACATAAAGGAAGAGCCCGGACTTGGGCAGAACGAAATCATTATAGCACTGCGAGGGCAGAATGGGATTAGGGACACTGCGGGCGTAAGGGTTGGTCGTGGGGTGGACTGCATTCGGGCGGCCGAGCGCGCGGAGCGGCGTATCCGGCAGCCAGGGGCTCGGCAACCCGCAGTAGCGGCGGGTTACTCTTCGATTCTGCTACCTGCTTCGATCTTCTCTCTTCGATCTCCAGAATAGTGCATGGGATCCCATGTCTCCTTGCCGACCAATCAGCCCGAAGCTGACCGCCGTTTATGGGCCTTTCGACCCTACACGGAGTTACACACTACCGTAATCCAACATTCGCGGGCCCGCGAGAAAAACCGTCGATTCCGGTGAGGACAGGCCGCAAAACCTATCCTAGTTCTATTATAACCTGAAGGTGTCAAGAGTGAGGCGTGTAAGTTATTGAAAACACTAAGAAAAATACCTTGAACTAAAAAAGCTTAATGTGGCGTTTCGGCGGTCCACCATCGTGACCGAACAGGTCAGAGTGTTCGAGCGCAAATCCCAGAAGTTGGAAGAAGCGCAGCACACCAAGCTCTAAAACCGAAAACGCATAGAGGGCAGGATTTCCCTGCCCTCTTTTTTGTGTTCGCTGGAACGGACGGCAGGAGGGGCGGATTGCACCCACCCCCGGCTCACTTGCGCGGTAATATATCAAAGGCCCAAGACAAGCCCCAAGTCAGTACCGTTTAATTGCGGAAAACCAACCGTCGCCACGGCCCATTAGCGTGTAGCGAAAAGAATGATCCGGACAGTCGCCGTCGAAGTTGACATCTGGAATGTTGTCGTGCGTCATGTCTGAGATCCACATTTGCATGCGACAGTCCGGCGAGACCTCGATGACTATGCTCCAATACGGCTTGCGGAGCTGGGCGATGCCGAACGAGCCCAAGAACGGGTTGTCTTTCCAACGAAACACCGACAGCCACCATGCCTCTCGGTTTCTCCCAAAGCTGACGATATCCGCCCAGCCGTCACCATCGAGATCTTCACGGACCATCCCGCTGACGTCCCGATTGGCCGGGAATTCTGTCGAATGACCGCAAGTCAGAGACCGGCACATTCTTGCTCAGGACGAACAATAGCCAGACAGCTGCGACGGCCCAGAGCACGATTCTGAACCCACGGCTGTGCCAGAGGCCAGCAATGAGGTCCAGCGCTAACTCGAATTCTGAATAGTGCTTCACCAAGCTCGATGTAACGCATCTCGCCGGCGAATTCAAGCCACACGTAGCGCGCTTGTGGCAGGAGGGGCGGATCATCATGCTTGATGGTGACGAAGCCGGACAACGGGCGATGGGGGAGATTGCCAGCCGGCTGGCGCACCGAGTGTGGGTGCGAGTCCTGGATGTGCCAGAGGGCAAGCAACTGGATCAGCTCTCAACCCAGGAACTGCAGGAGATCCTTCTGCGTCGCTCGATGATGTCCGCCTGACGAAATGGCGGTAAAAGCCGGATTGATCCTTCACTGACGCCGCAGCGTTCACGCATCCATTTGGACGTGTAGTCGCCAAAGCGCAGATGGGGTCGCATCTGAGGGGCGTCGTGAGCGGATGACGCGCACTCGGAAGTAGCCTCGCGGACGGAAACGGCCGCTGGGTTTGCGTGGTGCGCGGGAGTGAGAGAACGTGCCGGAAAGCAGAGTTGAAGGGCTAGACGAAACGCTGACGATGCTGGACGGTCTGCCCAAGGCGCTGGTGCTGGGCGGGTACAACAAGGCGCTATGGTCCGCGGCGAATGTGATCAAGGGCAAGCTGGAGCCCATCGTGCCGATGCGGCGCGAGGAAGATCTTTCGGTGGCCAGCTCGGCGCTGAAAGAAGCGATTCGTTGTGCGAGCCATTCCGGTCCGCTCCGCCACGACCTGCTGCGTGAGCCCGGCTGCTTTGCGGGCCTCCTTGCCCCAAGCACGCGTGGGTCGATTTGCTCCAACGGAGTTGCCATGCCACCTGAGATTCCCAAAACATCTAGAGCAGCGTTGAGACCACCCAAGCCACGCGGCGGATTGAAGCCAGCCTGACGATACGTCGGCATTCCATAAAGGGTCCAACTTGAAACGTGCCCCCACCGTTTCACAGCCCAAGCTCACTATGCGAGCCAAGGCGCACAAGTTCGAGGCTGTCGTCATTCGGCTTGCGGTAGATGAGAACGATGTCCGGCCTGATGTGGCAGTCGCGGTGGTCGTTCCATTCGCCGGACAGTGGGTGGTCGAAATTCCGGCGCGGCAGCGGCGTGTCGGCGGCGAGGAGGTTGACGACCTCCATCAGTTGGGCGTCCAGCTTCTTGCTGTGCCGACCGGATTTTTCTCGCCTGTAGTCACGCTGAAAGCGGGTAGTGTATTTAATCTCCCGCATTCAGACTTCGCAGCAGTTTGTCCGGCGTGCCGACCTTGACTAGCTCGCCCCGGCGCGCGGCTTTCATCGCTGCGACGGTTTCGGCGTTGGGACTGAGCGGCTCGAACGGCAGGGCCTTTTCCGCCGCGACGCGCACCAGCAGCAGGCGAAAGGCATCGGACACGGTGAGCCCGATTTTCTTCAGCGCCGCCGCGGCTTCCCTCTTGGTGCGTTCATCGATGCGGGCGCGAACGACGGAATTATCACTCATGGCGTTAATCTCCTGTTGAGCCACATTGTAGCCCGAACGCCGGGAAATGTCTAACTTCCTGAACGTTCCATAAAGGGTAGAACTACGGCATCTGGAAGCAGCCGCTGGCGAGGATCTTCGCGACCCAATCGGCGTGCGGGAGGCCGCAAACGGAAAGAGCCTTCAGCTCTCTGTCTATGTCGTACTCCACGCGCCGGATTGATGGGCCGGACTCGTCCAGCAAGAGGTATGCGGCGCGGAGATCGCCATCGTAAGAAAGACTGACGCTGCCGGTGTTGACGACGGTCACTCCGGAAACGCTCCGGATGAACGAGCGATGGACGTGCGCGTAGACGGCGATCGGCTGGCCGAGCGGCGAGTAGACCGACTCCAACTCGGCATCGGCCGCCTCCGGCATGGGCGAGCGCCAGGTACTCTCGGGACTGGCGTGCACGAGCGCCATCGGACCATGCATTCGCGTGCGCGGCAGGGCGCGCAGCCAGGCCAGCCTCTCTTCTCCCAGGGCTTCCCGGTCCGCCGCCGCCATCTCCCCGATCGCGGCGAAAAGCGGTTGCAGCTTAGGAGATCGGCTGGCAAACTCCGTCAGCGACTCGGGCATAAAAAGCATTTCATCAGTATTGCCGAGCACGCCTTGCCAGCCGAGATCGCGAATCCGGTCCACGATCTCCGCGGGACTCGATCCTCCGTGAGGCAGATCGCCGCCATGGAAGATCAAGTCGGGAGAGGTTTGCCGCAGATCCGCCAGAACCGCCTCAAAGGCGGTCCGGTTGCCGTGGATGTCGGATACGACGGCGATACGCATAGCGATGCTCCGGTGCGCCCAGGTGGAAGGCCGGTCGCGCAAATGGAAGGGCAGTGCCCGCAAATGGACGCTAGGAGGCGGCTGGCAGTGTGATGCGGCCGCGAGCGACCGGCGCGCCGTCCACGGCCAGCGTGACCGAACCGCCGACCATCGGATCGCCCAGCAGTGTGCCGCTGCAGACCGCTTTTTTGTTGGCGTTATCGACCGCGCAGGGAATGGTCTCGTTGCCAACCGAGGTGGTGACCACGACCAGGGCAGAGGCGCCCGTGATCCCGGTAGGAGCCACTCCGAGGTGAATGCGCCGTCCGATGAGCAGGGTCTGCGCGGTGCCCTGCGCCATGCCGCCGCCGAGCGAACTCAGCACGGCCTGCGTCGCCGCGGTGGGCGGCTGGGCGGCTGGAGCGGGGTCCCACAGCGCCATCACTCCCGATTGACCGCTGGCGGCGTTGGCCGGATCGACGGGAAACTGACGGATGGCCACGAACAGCAAATTGTCATAAGGATCGACGCCGAGGGTTTTCCCGTTGCGCCCGACGCAGACCACGCCATCCAGACGGGGCGCCGGCGTGCCGCCGGAGCCGATGGCGTCCATCACGCCGACGATCGGAACGGCCTTGGTGCTGTCGGCGGGGCAAGCTGAAGTCGTGGCCACGTTGCTGCCGGAGCCGGTATAAAAACGTCGGGTGTTCGGGTTCCAACTGAGCAGGTCGCTGCCGGTCACATCGGTGAAGGTCTTCATGACGCTTCCATCTTTCAGGTTCATCATCACCTGTCCCTGATTGGTCCCGCAGCCCAACAAGGCCACGTTGCTGATGGAGTCGATCTCGATGCCGTGCGGCACGCAATTAGGCGTGAGGTATGTGGCTTTGAGGGCGTTCGCCACCGGGTCGAAGACCACCACGCCGGCGCCCTTGTTCTGGTTGTCGCCGTCGGTGATCACCTGGTAGATCATGCCGTCCGCCGGGTTGAAACGCATCAACTCGGGGCTCCCCGGCAACGCCAACTGGGTGGTGACGACGCCAAACGCGAGGCTGATTCCGGTGATGAAGTACGGCGCGGTGCCGTTGATCACGTAGACGGTCTGGTTCAGCGGATCGTAATCCAGCGCGTCGGTTCCGGCGGTAACGTTGGGAAGGACGTACTCCGTGGGGCCTTGCCCCGGGAGACGCAGGTCCCACACGAAGACCGATTTTTTGCCGTCCGTCACAACCAGTTGTTGCAGGTCGGGCGCAATGAGAACGCCGTTCGTGCTGGGAGCCCTGGGGATCGGCATGACTCCTACGAGCGTATTGGTCCGGGTGTCGATGCCGTCTACCGAATGGTTCACGCGGTCCGCCACATACAAGATGCGCGTCACGGGGTTAAAGGCACCCAGGTCATAGTTAGCCTGGTTCGAGCCGGTTGTGGTCCAGTTGTCGACCTGGACGATCTCGGCTAGTTGCAGCCCGGCATTCGGGACCGCTTGCCCCGAAACCAGGCCCGCGCCGAGAAGCAAAAGGCCGAGCGCCAGCCACGCAGAATTGGAATGTCGCATTTTGTTCTCACCCCCCTCAGAGTGTCCAGGATTTCCGTTTTGGCCATCCTGGCAGGATCGATTTTACACCCAGGCGCGCCGGTTGGAGCCAAAATATAGGGGCGGATTCCGCGGCCCGTTTCTATGTAGCGTGCTGCACGGCCTGGAAGGCCTCGATTTCCGCGAGTTCCTCCGCGCCGAGGCGGAACTCCAGCGCTCCGAGCACGCCCTTGGCCTGTTCGGCCGAGCGCATCCCGACGATCGCCGCCGTCACCGCCGGGTGGCGGAGCGTCCAGGCGATGGCTACTTCGCCCGCCGAGCGGCCGTGGCGCGCGCCGATCTTTTTCATCAGGTCGGCCAGCGCCAGGTTGCGGGTCAACTGCGGCTCCTGAAACGCGGGGGCGCGTTTCCGGAAATCGTCCTCGGGGAAGTTAGCCACGCGCTCGCGGGTCATCGTCCCGGTCAGCAGGCCCGACTTCATGGGCGAATAGCAGATCACTCCGATCCCGTGCCGCTGGCAATAGGGCAGGGCATCGGCTTCGATTTCCGGCGAAACCGCCGAATACGGGGGCTGGAGCGAGGTGAAGGGCGCGATGTGCCGGCAGCGCTCCAACTGGTCGACGCTGAAATTCGACACGCCGATCCAGCGCACTTTGCCCTCCTCCTTCAGTTTGGCCAGCGCCGCCCAACCTTCCTCGATGTCTTCCTCAGGCTGCGGCCAGTGAATCTGGAAGAGGTCGATGACGTCCACCTTCAGGCGGCGCAGGCTGCTCTCGCACTCGCGGCGGAGGGAGTCCGCCTCGAGGCTGCCCTTGATTTCGCGTTTCTCGTTCCAGGTGCGCTCGCACTTGGTGAAGACGTATGGCCGGTTGGTCCGCCCCTCCAGCGCGCGGGCGACCACCTCCTCGGAGTGGCCCAGACCGTAGACCGCCGCGGTATCGATCCAGTTGACACCGGCATCGAGCGCGGTGTGGATGGCGGCGATGGACTGCTCGTCGTCCTGCGGTCCCCAGGCGAATGCCCAGCCGCCTCCGCCCATGGCCCACGCGCCCACGCCGATCGGGGTCAATTCCATATCGCTGTTGCCCAGCCGCTTTTTTCGCATATCTCCTTTACAATATCTGACGTTGGCGATTCCTGCGAATACCGGCGCGAAGGAGATCGGTTCGGGACCGGGCGGTCTGGCCGCCGTGATTCCTGCGAATACCGGCGAGGAGGAGAACCGTTCGAGACCGAAAGGCGTGGCCGCCGCGACTCCTGCGAACAGCGCGCTGGTGATCGGTTCGGGACCGAACGGGCTGGCCGCCGCGATCCTGCTGGCGCGGGCGGGCCGGAAGGTGACGGTGCACGAGGCATCGGCGGCGATCGGCGGCGGCGCGCGCTCGGAGGGACTCACGCTTCCGGGATTTGTTCACGACGTGTGCTCCGCCGTACATCCGATGGCCATCTGCTCGCCGTGCTTCGAACAGTTTCCGCTGTCGCGGCACGGCCTCGAATGGATCCAGCCGGATGCGCCGCTGGCCCACGCGCTGGACGACGGAACGGCGGTGGTGCTGGAGCGATCGATCGACGCGACCGCCGCCGGCCTGGGCGGCGACGGGGAATCCTGGCGCCGACTGATGGAGCCGCTGGCGGCGGGCTGGCCGCAACTGCGGCACGATGTTTTGGCGCCCTTGCACATCCCGCGTCATCCACTGCTGATGGCGCGGTTCGGAATGGATGCCATCCGTTCCGCGCGCGCGTTTGCGGAAGGCCGCTTTCACTCGGCGCGCGCGAGGGCGCTGTTCGCCGGGCTGGCGGCCCACTCGGTGATGCCGCTGGAGGCCCGTCCCAGCGCGGCTATCGGGCTGGTGCTGGGGATCATCGCGCATGCCGCCGGATGGCCCTTCCCGCGCGGCGGCGCGCAGCACATCAGCGACGCGCTGGCCGGGGTGCTGCGCTCGCTGGGCGGCGAAATCCGCACGGAATCGCGAGTCGCGGAGCTGCCGGATTCTCCGCTGGTGATGTGCGATATCGGCCCGCGGCAGCTTCTCGCGCTGGCGGGCGCTCGCTTCCCGGAACGCTTCCGCCGCGCCCTGGCGCGATATCGCTACGGGCCGGGCGTGTTCAAAATGGATTGGGCGCTGGACGGCCCCGTCCCGTGGCAGGCGCGCGAATGTGGGCGCGCGGGGACCGTGCACGTGGGCGGCACGATGGAGGAGGTCGCCGCCTGGGAGTCGGGCTTCGCCGGGCGGCCCTTCGTACTGCTGGCGCAGCCGAGCCTGTTCGACCCGTCGCGCGCGCCCGCCGGCAAGCACACTGCGTGGGCCTACTGCCACGTGCCCAACGGCTCGGGCGAAGACATGACGGAAGCCATCGAATCGCAGATCGAGCGATTCGCGCCGGGATTCCGCAGGCGCATTCTGGCGCGCCACGTTCTCACGCCCGCCGCGCTGGAGCGCCGCAACGCGAACCTGGTGGGCGGCGATATCGGGGGAGGCGCCATGGACCTGCGCCAGTTGTTCCTGCGGCCCACGCGCCTGATGTACCGCACGCCGCTCGACGGGGTGTATCTGTGCTCGTCGTCGACGCCTCCGGGGGGCGCGGTGCACGGCATGTGCGGGTACCATGCGGTAAGACAAGCTTTGGGAGGATTATGAAGACTCTGTTGCTGTTGGCCGCGGCGTCCCTGAACGCGGCCGCCCAACCGGCCGCGACGCGAACCATGCGGCTGGATTACGTTCACACCGGCAGCGCCACGGAACAGCAGTTCGCGCTGGACGGAATCGTGCTGGAGGGCGCCTGGCCGGGGCCGCCCGATCGCTGGATCGACGACACCAACCTGGGCAAATATTCGTTCCAGGTGCTGGACGCGGCCACGAAACGCGTGGTCTACTCCCGCGGCTTTGCGACGGTCTTCGGCGAGTGGCAGACGACCGACGAGGCCAAGCAGGTGCGGCGCGCCTTCCACGAAAGTGTCCGGTTCCCCGCGCCGGCGGGGCGCGTGGTGGTGGCGCTGCGGGAGCGCGGGCCGCGCAACGAGTTCCGCCAGGTGTGGAGCGTCGAAGTGGATCCGGCGGATGCCGCCATCGACCGCAGCGCGGCGCCCAAGCTCAACGTGTGGGCCGTGATGCGCAACGGCGAGCCGCGCGACAAAGTGGACCTGCTGCTTCTGGGCGATGGATACACCGCGGTCGAAATGGAGAAATGGCACGGCGACGCGCGGCGCATGGCGGACCTGCTGTTCGCCGTATCGCCCTTCCGCGAGCATCGCCAGGACTTCAACGTGTGGGCCATCGATACTCCCGCCGAGGAGAGCGGCGTGGCGCGCCCGTCGGACAATGTCTACCGCCGCTCGCCGCTGCGCGCCGCCTACGATGCTTTCGGGAGCGAGCGCTACGTTTTGACGTTCGACAACAAGCGCCTGCGCGAGATCGCCTCGGCAGCGCCCTACGAGTTCATCGAGATCGTGGTGAACGGCCGCAAATACGGCGGGGGCGGCATCTTCAATCTGTATGCCACGGTGGCCGCGGACAACGCTTTCACGCCCTACGTCTTCGTGCACGAATTCGGCCACCACTTCGCCGGCCTGGCGGACGAATACTACACGTCGGACGTGGCCTACGGCAGCACGGCCGCGCGGCCCGAGCCCTGGGAGCCGAACGCCACCGCCGATCCGCGCGCCGCCAAGTGGAAGGACCTGGTGAGCGCGGGCATGGCGCTGCCATCGCCCTGGCCCAAGCAGGAATTCGAGCAGGCGCAGCAGGAAACACAGAAGCGGCGCCGCGAAATCCGCGCGCAACACCGGCCCGAGGAGGAGATGGAAGCCCTGTTCCGGCAAGAGCGCGACAGCGACACGCGCCTGCTCGCCTGGGGTCCGAACGCGGGCAAGGTGGGGGCGTTCGAAGGCGCCATGTACGAATCGCGCGGCTATTACCGCCCGCAACAGGACTGCATCATGTTCACGCGCGACGAGGTGGGCTTCTGCGCGGTGTGCCGCCGCGCCATCGAGCGGGTGATCCGGCTGTACGCGAAGTAAAGCTACAGGTGAAACTGCGCCAGCGTTTTCAGATTCCGGGCGCAGATCACGCTGGCCTCGAGCTTATCGTCATGCGGGCCGCGCCAGTGGGTCTCCAGGCTGATCCAGCCGCGGTAACCGTCGCGCGCCAAGGCCTCCACCTGGCCCTTCCAGTCGATCACGCCTTCGCCCAACGACCACCAGACCAGCTTCCCGTCTTCCTTGCGGCAATCCTTGGCGTGCACGTGAACGATGCGCGAGGGCGCCAGCATGCGGTAGCCATCTGGGTAGGGGTTCTCTCCGGAGACGAGGGCGTTGGCCGGGTCCCACACCACTTTCAGATCAGGATGGTCGAGAGCGGCGAGCACGCGCGCGGTCTCCGAGCCGGTGGCGATATTGCAGGCATGCTCGTTTTCGAGCCCGATGGTGACGCCGTGCGCCGCCGCCTGGTCGGCCAGACCGCGGAGGGCCTGCACCACGCGCTCGAAGCACTCCTCGGGACGCACCGTGCGCCAGTACGAAAAGACACGGATGATCCGGGCGCCCGTGCGGCGCGCAATTTCAAACGCCCGCGCGGCGAGGCGCGGCTGATCGTCGAACGTGTGGGCGGAAGCGAAAATGTCCTGCTGGAACCGCGGGTCCACATCGGGCGCGTCGGGCAGGACGCACTTCAACAGCGGAGTGGAGAGGGAAATAATTTCCAGGCCGCGGCCCTTCACGATGGCGATGGCGCGGTCCAGTTCCGCGTCGGTGAGGTCCATGATGTTCTTGCCGAGCACCATGCGCAGCTCGGCGCCGGTCATGCCGGCCTCGGCCATGGAACGGGCGGCGATCTCGAGGTCGGGGGAGAACTCGTCGGTGATAGCGGCAATGCGGAAGGAGGGCACGAAGCTCATTATAATCAGGGGCGAAACCCCGGGGCGAAACCGGGGGCATCAATGCGAGAATAGACAGGATGCCGCAGGTTGCCAGTTCGGTCGAAAGGGTCCCCCGGTCGCGGATTCGCGAGCTGGCGGAGATCGCCATGACGATGGACGGCGTTCTCCGCCTGTTCTTCGGCGAGTCGAACCAGCCCACGCCGGAATACATCAAGGATGCCGCTATCGTCGCCTTGCACGACGGCTACACGTTCTACACGGAGAACGCCGGGCTGCCGACGCTGCGGCGCGCCATCGCGGAGAACTACCGCAAGCTGCAAGGAGTGGAGCTGGACCCGGCGGGCGAGATCGTGGTGACCGCGTCGGGCGTGCAGGCGCTCAACCTGGGAATCCGCTGCGCGCTCGACCCCGGCGACGAGGCGCTGGTGCTGACGCCCGCGTGGCCCAACGGATCCTCGAGCGTGATGATGGCGAACGCCGTGGTGCGCCAGATTCCCCATCCGCTGTGCGGGGAACGATATCGCGTCGATTTCCCGGCGCTCGAAGCGGCGGTGACGCCGCGAACGCGCCTGCTGCTGTACACGTCGCCGTCTAATCCGCTGGGGTGGGTGGCGACCGGGGAGGAACAGCAGGGGCTGCTGGATTTCGCGAGGCGGCACGGCCTGTGGCTGATCGCGGACGAAGTGTACGACCGCCTATACTATTCGGGGTCGCGGCTGGGTGAGCCGGTGCCTTCGATCCTGCGCATGGCGACGCGCGACGATGCGGTGATGGTGGTGCACTCGTTTTCGAAAAGCTACTGCATGACAGGGTGGCGCCTGGGCTGGCTGGCCGCCCGCCGCGACCTGGCGGAAAAGGCCACGCAGTTGAACGAATTCGTGGTTTCGCACGCGCCGACCTTCACGCAGAAGGCCGGAGAGACGGCCCTGGCCGAAGGCGAGGCGGAGCTGGAGCGCATGCTGCACAGGCTCAAGGAGAACCGCGATCTGTGCCTGGACGCCCTGCGCGGCATGCGCGGGGTGAGGGTTCCCAGCCCGGATGGCGCGTTCTACCTGTTCCCGCGTATCGAAGGTTTAGAGGATTCCTTCGCGTTCTGCCGTGAGTTGCTGGAGGAGACGCGAGTGGGATTGGCGCCCGGTGTGGCGTTTGGGGCCGGCGGCGAGGGATCGATCCGCATCTGCTACGCCGCGGACCGGTCCATACTGGAACCGGCCATGGAGCGGCTCGGCGGGTTTCTGAGGAGGAGATAAACACATGCTAAAGGGGTTCAAGCAGTTCGTGTTCCGCGGAAATGTTCTCGACCTGGCGGTTGCCGTGGTGATTGGCGCAGCATTCGGCGCCGTGGTGACCGCGCTGGTGAAAGATCTGGTCACGCCGCTGATCGCGGCGCTGGTCACCAAGCCGGATTTTTCGGCGATCGTCTTCACGATCAACGGCAGCAAATTCCTGATCGGCGAGTTTATCAATGCGGTCGTTTCGTTCCTGCTGGTGGCGGCGGCGATCTATTTCTTCGTGGTGGCCCCGGTGAACGCGCTGATGGCCCGGATGGCCCGCGGGGAAGCGCCGCCCGACCCGACTACCAAGAAGTGCCCGGAGTGTCTCAGCGACGTGCCCCTCGCGGCCAAGCGTTGCGCGTTCTGCACCAGCGTCCTGGCCAAGTGACCGGGTAGGGCGGCCGCACCTCCGGAACCAACTCCCCGGCGCCGGTGTCTATTCTTCGATAGAGGGCACCGGATGCTGGACGTTCGCGGGCTGACGAAGAAGTATCGCAATATCGCCGTGGTGGACCACGTCACCTTTACGGTTCCGCCGGGCGAGGTGACCGGCTACCTGGGCCCCAACGGCTCGGGGAAGTCCACCACCGTCAAAATGCTGGCGGGGCTGCTGCCGGCCAGCGCGGGCCACATTTTGTGGAACGGGGAGGACATCCGGCGGGACCTCATCGGCTTCAAGCGCCGGCTGGGGTATGTGCCCGAGGAGGCCTTCGTCTACCCGCATCTCACCGGCCTGGAGTACCTCGAACTCATCGGCCGCCTGCGCCAGTTGCCGGAGCGGGTGGTGACGCGAAAAGCCAACGAGCTGCTGCGGCTGCTGTGGCTGTATGATTACCGCTACTCGCCGATTTCCTCCTATTCCAAGGGGATGAAGCAGCGCGTGCTGATCGCCAGCGCGCTGCTGCACGATCCCGACCTGCTGATCTTCGACGAGCCGCTCTCGGGCCTGGACATCAGCTCCGCCCTGCTGCTCCACGAGCTGATCGCCGAGCTGGCGCGGCAGGGTAAGACTATCCTTTATATCTCGCACGTCCTGGAGGTGACGGAGAAGGTCTGCTCGCGGGTGATCATGCTCTACCGCGGCAAAGTGGTGGCCAACGACGAGGTGGGCCGGCTGCGCGACCTGATGCACCTGCCGTCGCTCGAGCAGATCTTCCGCCAGCTCGCCATTCATGAGGATGCGAGCCTCGCCGCGCGGCAGATCGCGGCGGTCATACGGGAGAGCTGATGAACTCCCTTTTCGTCCTGCTGGTGCGACATTTTTTCGGCCGCTTTTTCGACAACGAGATCGTCTCGCAGCAGGGGGACATGCGCACGAACGTGGTTCAGGCGCTGGGTCTGCTCGCGGTGCCAGGCATGTTCGTGCCGTTTTACATGCTTCCGCAGCGGGTGCGGTTCTTCCACCCATTCGAAGCGAATTGGCTGCTGGTGAGCGACTACTACTTCTTCGTGATGTACTCCATGATCGTGATGGGGCTGGTGATGGTGTTCCAGTGGGACGCGCTGTTTCCGGACCGCAAGGACTACCTGATCCTCACGCCGCTGCCGCTCGGCGGCGGCTCCATTTTCGCGGGCAAGACGATGGCGCTGCTGCTCTTTCTGGGGCTCTTCGTGGTGGACGCGAATTTCTTCGGCACCGGGTTGGCGCCGCTGGTTTCCGGGGGCGAGGGCACACCCGCGGTGGTCATCTGGCGCCTGTTCACCATCCACCTGCTGGTGGTCCTTTCCGCCGGCGCTTTCGTGACGCTGGTGTTTGCCGGGCTTCAGGGCGTGCTCATCAACCTTCTCACGGGCCGCGCGTTCCGGCGGATTTCGCCGTGGGTGCAGATGGCGTCGATGGGGCTGCTCATCACGGTGCTGTTCCTGACGCCGCTCACCCAAGCCACGCTGCGCCCGCTGTTCGAACGCCACAGCCCGCTGCTCCGATGGTTTCCGCCGTTCTGGTTTCTGGCGCTCTACGTGGACCTGCTGCCCGGGAGGCCGGGCGGCGCCATATTCCACGACCTGGCGCCGATGGCCGGGCGGGCGCTGGAAATATCGGCCGCGGTCTTCGCGGTGACCTACCTGGCCGGCTACCGGCGCCATTCGCGCCGCGTGATGGAGAGCCTGGAAACGGCCGGTGAAGGCCCCAGCCGCTTGCGCCGGGCTTTCGACGCACTGGTGAACCGCCGGCTGCTGCCGCACCCGCTGGAGCGCGCCACCTTCCACTTCATCAGCAACACCATTCTGCGCAGCGCGCGGCACCGGCTGTTCCTGGCCACCTACCCCGGCATCGCGGTCGCGCTGGCGGTGCCCAGCGTCCTCGTGATCGGCGCGAAGCCCGGCCTGCCGATCCTCATCCTGTCCGCCGCGGGGCTCCTGCCGATTCCGCTGACGCTCTCGTTCTTCACCGTATCGGGACTGAGGGGCGCGTTCAACCTGCCGGCGGAGCTGCGCGCCAACTGGGTTTTCCAGGTTTGCGAGAGCGAGGATTCGGCCGCCCACCTCCGCGCCGCGCGGAAATGGATCGTCACCATGGGGATCGTCCCGCTGTTCGCCCTGCTGTCGCCGCTGGAGTTCCTGTGGGCGCCCGGATGGGTCGCCGCCCTGGTCTACCTCACGTTCGCGCTGCTGCTCTCGCTGCTGATGTTGAACCTGCTAATGGTGTGGTTCCGCAAGATCCCGTTCACGTGCTCGTATTTTCCGGGCAAGACCAGCATGGCGGTGATGGCCGCGCTTTACCTGGCGGGCTTTACCACCTATGCCTGGAGCATGGCGTCGCTGGAACAGAAGCTGATGCGCTCGCCGATGGAACTGGCGCTTTTCTACGCGCTCGGCCTGCTGGCGCTCTTCGGGCTTTTACTGCTGGAGAAACGTGAACGGGGTGTGGACGATTCGCTGATCTACGAGGACCAGCCCGAACCCATCGTGCGCACGCTGGAATTAAGTTAAGCCCGCGCGGGTCAAACTCCCGCGAAGGGCCGGATCACTCCCAGGGCGACGCCGGTGATGAGGATCCCGGCGCAGGTGATCACCGCCGCCGAGGCCACGGGCAGATAGCGGAACGCCGCGTGGCTGGCGGTCTTCTGGTTGCCGGGCAGCAGCTTGCGGTGCGGTTATCGGAGACTTTGGGTTTGGTTGGGGAAAAACCTGGGAAACTTATCCTTAACTTTTTGACCAAAATGTCACTACAGCTCCTTATGTTTCAACTACTTAGCATATGGCAGCGTGCGTGCTAAGGCCTGGGCAACCCGGAACAGTGTCCTCGCAGAGAAGGTGGTGCCGGGGCTGCAAATGACGTACAGACTACGCCCAGCGAGGTCACTGCTTGCCGTCAGACGTGTGGTTTCCTTGGAGGAAAAATGAGACGGTTTAGTTTTGGTTTGTTGGTTCTTTCGGTGTTGGCATTCAATGCCTATGCCACCCCCTTTCTGGGAAGTGCGGGCAGCTTCGCCGTCCTGGGCGCTTCGACGGTGACCAATACGGGAGCGACCACCCTCGGCGGAAATCTCGGCGTCTCGCCTGGAACCGCGATTACTGGCTCGGGGACTATCACCCTCACAGGAACGATATACACTCCGACCGTGGGCCCATCTGGGGTTGCGGCTCTGGCCCAAGCCAATGCAAGCACAGCGTACACTAACCTGGGACTCCTGACACCCACGACGTCCCAGGCGGGGGTGGTCGATCTGACTGGGGACACTCTCGGCGTCGGTGTCTATAATTTGGGCGCCGCTTTACTCGACACCAGCGGCGTTCTCACTCTCAACTTCGGCGGAGTAGCCAATCAGGACATTGTCTTCCAGATAGGGAGCACGCTCACGACCGGCAGCGGCTCTAGCGTTGTGGTTGAAAATGTCGCTGCAGGTGACAACGTGTATTGGCAGGTTGGTAGTTCCGCGACCATCGGGACCAGCACGTCGTTCGTGGGAGATATCATTGCGCTCACGAGCGTGGCCATGCAAACCAGTGCGAAAGATTTGTGCGGCAGCGTCATCGCGCTGAATGGCGCAGTGACCTTGGACACTAACACCATCTCCACTACTTGCCCCATCGTCAATTCAGGCGGCACAACTATCGGAACTCTGGGCAGCGGTGGCACCACTACTCCTACCACCGGTGGTGGCACGGGCTCCACAGTGGCGCCGCCGGTAATCACAGGCGGCACAACGGTGGCGCTTCCGGAAGGCGGCAGCACCTTACTGTATTTGTGCTTCTTGCTTGCACCAATCGGAGCGATGCGGGCTTTTCGTCGAAGAAGTGTTTGAAATCGTCAAAGAGAACAACCCAGCGTGAAGCGCAGGCGGACGCCACACGCGACGATGGATGCGCGGCGAGAGGACCGCATTTGATGTCAAAGCGAGGGCTCTCTTACGCCTTGGCGCTGGTGGTGATGTTGTCCGCCTGTACCTTTGATCCGAACAAGAAGAAGCTGGGTGACCTGAACCGGGGCGAGAAGTACTTCAAAGCGGGCAATTACGCTGCGGCGGAAATTGAATTTCGAAATGCGATCATGCTCGACCCGAAGTTCGAGCAGGCCCACTATCAACTTGCCAGGACGTACCTGAAGCTGTCTTACCTTAATGACGCTTTCCACGAGCTGAAGACGACCGTCAGTCTGAACTCCAAAAACTCTGAGGCCGAGCTACAACTCGCTGGCCTGCTCCTCCGCGGGAAGCAGTACCAGGAGGCCGAACAGCTCGCCGAAAAACTCGTTGCAGCAGATCAGAGAAATGTTCCGGCTCGCGAAATGTTGGGCGCGACGTACGTGGCCATGCGCGACTTGCCGAAAGCCCTTCGAGAACTTCAAAAAGCCATTGAGATCGACCCCCAACGCGTGGATAGCTATCTGAACCTGGCCGCAATCCATGTTTCCGCGCGCCAACTCGCCGAGGCCGAAGGCGTTTACAAGAAGGCTGTGGAGGCAAACCCGAAGTCTTCCCAGGCACGCGTGGCAGTAGGCCAGTTCTATTTCTCTGTGGGGAAAATGGCCGAAACTGAAGCGGCGCTACGGGCGGCGATCGAACTGGACCCGCACGCGGTGGTCCCGCGGCTTTCTCTCATGCCGGTATACCTCGTGACGGGAAGAGTGGCCGACGCCGAGAAACTGGGCGCAGAGCTGAAAACGATCGCACCCGACAATCCGGAAGCGTACCGGGCGCTGAGTCTCTTCTACATCTTCACGGGTCAAAAGGAAAAGGCGGCGGTCGAGCTTCGGGCGCTGTCGAAATCCAAACCGAAGGACACTACGGTTAAGATGCTGTTGATCGATACCCTGATTGAACGGGGGCAAATCAGGGAGGCCGAGGCTATCAACAAGGAACTATTGACAGCCAACCCGGGCGATCCGGAGGGCCTGTTGTTCAACGGTCGCATCCTCATCGCGGAAAGGAAGTATAACCAGGCGCTGCCCGAACTCGAGAAAGGCCTCAAGGGCGAGCCCAAATCCGCCGCTGGCAATTACTTCCTCGGTGTTGCCCAAAACGCGCTCGGTTTCCCGTTTCAAGCCAAGTCTTCTTGGGCGCACGCACTACAATTACAGCCCCAAATGACTGACGCTCAACTAGCTTTGGCGGACCTTGACGCAAACAGCGGCAACTACGACGAGGCCCTCCAGTTAGCCGGGGACGCGCTTATAGCGCATCCTGAATTGCCGTCGGCCCATCTGATTCGTGCGAAGGTGTTGCTTGCGAAAGGAGACAAGAAGGAGGGAGAAGCGGAGCTTCAAGCCGGATTGGACCGCGACCCGGTATCTCTACCGGCGCTGACAATGCTGGCGAACCTTCGCATAGCGGAAAGAAGAGCCCCCGAAGTATTACCTCGGATTTCGAAGTTGGTTGAGCAATATCCGCAGAATGCCGCTCTTCCCTTCCTGCTGGCGGCAGTGTATCTCAGCCTGAACGATTTAGGGAAGGCAGAAGCCAGTGCGAAGCAAGCGATCATGCTGGATCGGCAAGGGGCGGATGGATATAGTTTGCTGGGCGACATTCACGCGGCCCAGGGCTCAGTGGAGGAAGCTAAGGCCGACCTTCAAGCCGCGATTGACAGGAACCCTCGTCAGGTCGCGAATTACCTGGCTCTGGATACGTTGTACGAAAAAGAAGGGAACTGGGAGCGGGCAAGGAAGGTTTGTGAAAAGGCCCACGAGGTCGATCCTGATTCCCCACTCGTGGCGAATAACCTGGCTTATCTTTACCTGGAGCACGGCGGCGACGTCAACGTTGCGCTGTCGCTGGCGCAAACGGTCCGGCAAAAAATGCCCGACTCTCCTCAAACGGCCGACACGCTTGGATGGGCCTACTACAAATTGGGATTGGCCGAATCGGCTGTCGGTCAACTAAAGGAAAGCGCTCAGAAGGATCCGAAGAACTCCACATACCAGTATCACTTGGGTATGGCCTATATGGCCGCCCGTCATTTCAACCTGGCCGAGCGGTCTCTCCAGAAGGTACTACGGGACGATCCGACTTTCCCGGATGCAGCGAGTGTCAGGGCGGCTTTGGCCAAGATTCCGAAAGGCCAATAATCGTAATCTCTCTGGGACCTCCGGCATTACATGCGCCTACCAGAAGGATCCCGGCTGGGGAGGTGAAACCGGTCGCGGTTCGCTTGTCCTGCACGTTGTTGCTCGCATTCAGAATGTCCACCCGCTCGCTGCGCCCGCCGTCCCAATCCAAGGAATACTATTAATTGGGAACAAAATTCCCAATCGTGTTCCTCATTGCAAGCACCGGCTCTTGCGCACCTCATCGGCTATCTCTTGAACCGATTGACAGCAAATCGTTTACGCCAATAGTTTTCGTTGGCACTCAAGCTGCATAGCCGCCCGTCGAAGCGATCGATGAGCCCGGTGGGCTTCCATGAAGCGGAGTGCCCGTGAAGACAGATCCAATTACCACGCTCCGCTCTTACCTATCTGCCAGCCGGCTCCGGTCGAAGCTCTTAAGTTCCGACTCGACGGAAGCCAGGCCCGCGGCGTTGGACCGCACCGATTTCAAGCAACCCGGCGTTGGCATGCCGGATAAGCTATCAAAGCGCCATTTCTGCTACCTGGCGTTCTGGATGGCGTCTCTCCTGGTCTTCCACACGCCGTTAACGTCGGTTTTGGCGCTCTCGCTGGGCGACCAGCGCTATCGCCACATTCTCGTCATCCCGCTAATCTGCGCGTTTCTGATCCATTCGGAAAGAAGGCGGATCTTCCGCGTCTGCCAGTGGCGCCCCCGTCTGGGAGCGGTCCTGTTGGCCGCGGCCGTGCCCGTAGTTGTCCTACCCCGCCAGATGTTCTTTGCGAACGCGGATACCGCGCTCTTCTCTGGCGTCTTGGCGACGATTCTCGTTTGGGCCGCGGGGTTTGTCTTCTGCTATGGGACGCAAGCCTTCCGATCGGCTCTCTTCTCATTTTGCTTTCTTCTCTTGACGGTTCCCCTTCCCACAACCTGGCTGGATCAGATCGTCTTTGCCCTACAAAAAGGTTCCGCGGAAGCTTCGTACGTTCTTTTCAGGGTCTTGGGCGTCCCAGTGTTGCATGAGGGATTTCATTTTTCCCTGCCCGGCGTCAATATCGAGATCGCCCAGGAATGCAGCGGGATCAATTCCAGCCTGGCTCTTTTCATCGCCGGACTGCTGTCTGCTTACTTATTCCTTCGATCCACCTGGAGCAAGGCTCTGCTAATCGCGGTGGTGGTCCCTCTGCTAATTGTAAAGAACGCGCTGCGCATCGTTACGATCTCCTGGCTTGCGGTTTACGTGAGTCGGGACTATCTCAACGGTAACCTTCATCACCACGGCGGGATTCCCTTCTCCCTTGTGGGACTCGCACTCCTGTTTTTGTCGGTAATGGCGCTGCGGCGGTCGGAAGCGTGGCTCTCGCGACGGATTTTCGAGCCAGTTAAACTGTGGCGTCACTGAGGCTGTCATCGAGGACACCGCCCGACGGGTGCGCGACTTGAAAGTGATTAACGTTGCTTCCTGACCTTGGCGGAAGTGGTAAGAGGAGGCAAACCGGTTCAACGATCGGTTTTAGGCGACTCCACCAAGCCGGCGCTGCCCTCCGATCAGCGCAACGTCGACCACTGGTTCAACACCGCGATTTTCGACCGAGCCTCGGGCGACCAGTTGGCGAGCAACATCCGCACTTGCCCGCTGCGTTTCAGCAATGTGCGCTACGACTCGCACCGCCGCGCTCCTTCCAGTTCTCGCTGAACCTGCAGTTCTGATCGCTGGCTTCTCCACGGCGGGTGCGCACGCTGGAACCAGGCGGGGCGGGTCAAACTCCCGCAAACGGCCGGATCACTCCCAGGGCGACGCCGGTGATGAGGATCCCCGCGCAGGTGATCACCGCCGCCGAAGCCACGGGCAGATAGCGGAACGCCGCGTGGTTGGCGGTCTTCTGGTTGTCGGGCAGCAGGTGCTTGGCGTAGAGCACCACCAGTCCGATGCCGCTCAACACCACCGCCAGCCCGGCGCTGAACGCCACCAGCAGCATCAGCCCCAGCGTGAGGCGGCCGAGCGCTACGGAGCTTAACAGCAGCACCAGCGCGGAGGGGCAGGGCACCAGGCCGCCGCTGGCGCCGAGAGCCACGAGGCTGGCCATGCTGACGTCGCCCTCCGGGACGTGGCTGTGCACGTGCCCGTCGCCGTGATCGTGAACCAGCGGATTGCCGTGGTGGTGATGATGGGGATGATGCGCGGCGCGCAGGCGCTTGAAGAACAGGGTGGCGCCGATCCACACGATGGACAGCCCCGAGATGGCGCCCAGCACGGGATAAATCTTCTCGGGCAGCACGTAGCGCGACAGGAACAGCGTGGTCAGGCCCAGGAAGAACACGCTGATGGTGTGGGTGAAGGTCACCATCCCGCCGAGAAAGATGGCGTGCCGGGGAGTGCCGCGCGCGCCCACCAGGTACGCCGCCACGATAGTCTTGCCGTGTCCCGGCGAAAGCGCATGAATCGCGCCGAGGCCGAAGGCGACCGCCAGCCCGGCGATCATCATGCCCCAGCCGATGTCGCCCTGGTGCAGCATGCGGGAGAGGAAATCGTCGCGGACCACCATGCCCGGCGCGTTCTGGCCGGGCTGCTGCACCGGCGCCGGCGGCGCGTTCTGGGGCGGCGCGGCGGACACGGGCGGCGCGACCGCGGTCTCTTCGGTGACCGGCGCAGCGGTGGAATGCCACGCGGCCGACGCGCGCAAATCCTGCGGCGGGGCAACCAGGGGATCCTGCGGGTAGGCGGTGAGGCCCTGGCTGCGGTCCTCGCCGGCGGGCGAGGCGGAATCGATGGCCGCATCCTTTCCGGCCACGATCACGATCTCCTTCCATCCCGCGCGGTCGGGATAGTTGGTGTCTTCGTAAGCCAGTTTGCCGGGCGCCGCGGCTACCAGCAGGCCGGCCGTCACGCGCATAATGGCCATGCCTCCCGCGCCCTTGTCCAAGGTCACCGCGGCGCGCTCGAAGCGTGGCGTCACGGCCCTGCCGGCTACCTGGATCCGCAAACCGCGCGCCCATTGCCGAGCCTGCTCCGTGGCCCGCCGCTCGATCTCCTCCTCGGGGGCGGAAGCGTCCAGCTTCCATTCCTGGAGGAGCTGAAACGTGGGGATCTCGGCCAGGTCGAGCACGTAGCGGACCTCAAAACCTCGCGCGGTCACTTCGATGCGGCTATAGTGGCTCACGCTGAAGTTGCCCATGGGATGACCCCAGAGCACACCGGCAACCAGAAACACGGACAGCGGCAGGCGATGTTTCATTACAATGGTCCTTACGAATTGTACAGCGTTCCCGGATTTAGCCGCCGGGCCGCTCCGCGTATGAAACAGGTCATCACCGCACAGGACGTGCCGCCGGGCGGCGAGATGCGCATCGCCATCGGGTCGATCGTAACGCCATCGGCGCGCGAGGCCGCCGCCGCGCGAGGGGTGCGCATCCTCGAACTGCCGGAGGACCAGGTCTCCGCGCTGGCGCTGCCGGATAAAACCATCGCCATCGGCGCCGATCACGGCGGCTTCCAGCTCAAGGAGGCGTTGAAGCCGCTGCTGGAAGGCCTGGGCCTCCAGGTGCGGGACGTCGGGGTGTACGAAGAAAAGCCCGCCGACTATCCCGACCTGGCGCTCAAAGTGGCCGAGCTGGTGGCTGCGGGCACGGCCACGCGGGGCGTGGTCATCGATGGGGCGGGCATCGGTTCTTCCATCGCCGCCAACAAGGTGCCGGGCATCCGGGCGGCCCTATGTTATGATAAAAGCTCAGCCCGCAATAGCCGAGAACACAATGATTCTAATGTACTTACATTAGGCGCACGGCTTATTACCCAGACTCAGGCGGAAGACGTATTGCGCACCTGGCTGGCGACGGCTTTCGGCGGCGGGCGGCACCAGGCGCGGGTGCAAAAGATACTGGACATCGAGCAGAAATACCTGAAGAAGGCTTCGTCGTGACCGAGACCGAACTCGAAATCCTGGTGGCCCAAATCGGCGAGGAGATCCTCGCGCGCGTGGGTCCCGCCGCATCGCCCGAGTCCAAGAAAGGCGAAGGCCTGAACCTGCCCGACCAGGTGTGTCCCGGCTGCGTCCAGCGCTGCGTGCAAACCTGCGCGCGCAACTCCAAACAGATCATCGCCGCGGGCGCCGACCGCGTGTCGGCCAGCGAGCGGCTGACGAAGATCGATCCGACCATCGCGGCGCTGATCGACCACACCATTCTGAAACCGGAGGCCACGCGCGCGGACGTGACGAAGATTTGCCGCGAGGCGCGGCAGTACAATTTCGCCAGCGTGTGCGTGAACCCTTACTGGGTCCCCCTGGTGCGAACGGAATTGGCCGGCTCGCCGGTCAAGGTCTGCACGGTGATCGGCTTCCCGCTGGGCGCGACCAGCAGCGAGGCGAAGGTGGCGGAATCGGCCGCCGCCCTGCGCGCCGGGGCGCAGGAACTGGACATGGTGATCAACGTGGGGGCGCTGCGCTCGGGCGACCACGAGGCGGTGAAGCTGGACATCAAGGGAGTGGTGAAGGCGGCGCACGAGGCCGGGGCGATCGTCAAAGTGATTCTGGAGACGGCGCTGCTGGACGACAACCAGAAGGCGGTGGCCTGCACGCTCGCGAAGCTGGCGGGCGCGGATTTCGTGAAGACCTCGACGGGCTTCGGGCCTTCCGGCGCAACGGCCCACGACGTGGCGCTGATGCGCAGCGTGGTGGGGCCGGAGATGGGGGTGAAGGCCTCGGGCGGCGTCCGCACGCTGGAGGATCTCAAGACCATGACCGCGGCGGGCGCCACGCGCATCGGGGCCAGCGCCAGCGTGAAGATTGTCGAGGCAGCCGCTGCCTGAGGCGCGGCAGCCACTAGAGAAGACCATGCAAGCCACGCGCAAAGCCAGTGTCCGATTCCGAGAAAAGTCCGAGCTGCTGGACTTCCTGCTGGAGGTCTCGGCGGCCACGTCCCAGACCCTCGACCTGGATCCGCTCCTCGCCAGCGTGGGTGAGATCATCCACCGGGTGCTTCCGTACGATCTCTTCGCCATCCTGCTGTTCCACGAGAAGCGCCAGGATCTGCACATCCGCTACGCCGTGGGCCATCGCGAGGAAGTGGTCCGCACGCTGTCCATCGCGCTGGGCGAGGGAGTCACGGGGACCGCGGCCGAGCGCCGGGAGGCCGTGCTGGTGGGCGATGTGCGCAACGATCCGCGGTACCTGAACACGGTGGACGCGGTGCGCACGGAACTGGCGGTGCCCATGACCGCCCGCGGGAAGCTGGTGGGCGTGATCGACCTGCAATCCACGCGGCTCAACGCCTACACGGAATACGACCGCGCGCTGCTGCGGCTGATCGCCGCGCGCGTGAGCATCGCCATCGACAACGCCCGGCTGTACCGGCGGGCGGAGAAGCAGAATCGAACGCTGAAGACGCTGGCCAACATCTCGCACGAATTCTCTTCCATCCTGGACCTCAACGAGCTGTTGGGCAAGATCGCCAGCACCATCCGCGACCTGATCGATTACGACGCTTTCAGCATCCTGTCGGTGGACCGCGAAGCCAAGGCGCTGCGGCACCTGTTCAGCATCCGCATCGACCAGCGGGTGAACATCGACAACGTTCCGCTGGGGCGGGGCATCACCGGCGCGGCAGCGGAGTCGCGCCGGGCCGTGCGCGTCCACGATACGGCCAAGGACCCGCGCTACATCGCCTCGCATCCGGACATTCGCTCCGAGGTGGCGGTGCCGCTGATCGTGCAGGACCGCGTGGTGGGGGTCCTGGACCTGGAAAGCGACCGCGTGGGCTACTTCACCGACGACCACATGCGCACGCTCGCACTGCTGGCGCCGCAGGTGGCATCCAGCGTGGAGAACGCGCGGCTTTATCACGAGCTGTCCACGCGGGAGCGGGCCATGGAAGAGGACCTGCAAGCCGCGCGCGAACTCCAGCGGATCCTGCTGCCGGACGCCGAGCCGGAGATCGCGGGCCTGGAATCCGCCGTGCGCCTGCGGCCGGCGCGCGAAATTTCCGGCGACATCTACTACATTTTCGAATTGCGGGATGGGGCGACCCTTCTGGCGTTCGGCGACGTCAGCGGAAAGGGAGCGGCCGCGGCCCTGTACGGCGGACTGGTGAGCGGACTGCTGCGCACCATGGCACCGCGGCGCCGGCGTCCGGCGGAGCTGCTCCGGGCGCTGAACGAGGTGCTAATCCAGCGGAAAGTGGAGGCGCGCTACGTCACGCTCTGCGTGATGCTCTGGGACCCGGCGACGCGCCGGATCGAGATGGCCAACGCCGGCGCCCTGCCGCCCATGATCTGCCGCGGCGGCGACATTCTCAAGGTGCGGGTGGAAGGCGTGCCGCTGGGCCTGCTGGATTCGCGGGAGTACGAAGAGGTTCCGTTCGAAGCGCGGCCCGGCGATACGCTGGTCCTCTATTCCGACGGCATCACGGACCACCTGAATGCCAACTGCACCGAGTTCGGCCGCGGGCGCCTGGCGCAGGTGATCCGCGGGCATTACGAGAAGCCCGCGGCGGACCTGGCGGCTGCCATCTTCAGCGACCTGGACAAGTGGTCGACCAAGCCATTCGACGATCAGACGCTGTTTGTCATGAAGGTGAAGTAGTGTTCCATTCCATCGAGAAGCGGGTATCGGAAGCATTCCACCAGCACATCCAAATACGCTACGGCATCGACCTGCCGGTGGCCATCGAGCAGCCGCGCCAGAGCGATTACGGCGAGATGGCGGTGCCCGCGGCGTTCCAGCTCGCCAAACAGTTGCGGCAGGCGCCGAAGAAGATCGCCGCCGAGCTGGTGGATGAGGTGGGCCCCATCCCCGGCGTCGCGGCCATGGAAGTGGCCGGCAACGGGTACATCAACATCCGGCTGGACCGCGGCGCCTACGGCGCGGCGCTGCTCGGCGGTGAGGCGCGGGAGAGGGCGCCGTCCGCCGAGAAGATCATCGTCGAGCACACCAACATCAACCCCAACAAGGCGGCGCACATCGGCCACCTGCGCAATGCCGCGCTGGGCGACACCTTCGTCCGCATGCTGCGCGCCCGCGGCTACACCGTGGAGGTGCAGAACTACATCGACAACACCGGCGTCCAGGTGGCCGACGTGGTGGCGGGCTTTCATCACCTGCAACACCAGACCCCGGACGATGTGAAAGCGATGATCGAAGATCCTTCCGTGCGCTTCGACTACCACTGCTGGGACCTGTACGCCCGGATCTCGGCCTACTACAAGGAGCATCCCGAATCGCTCCAGTGGCGCACCGCAACCCTGCACGCAATGGAGGCCGGAGAGGGCGAAGCCGCCGAACTGGCGCACCTGGTGGCCGATGCGATCGTCGAGGCGCACCTGGCCACCATGCTGCGGCTGGACGTGGAGTACGACGTGCTGCCCCGCGAAAGCGAGATCCTGCACCTGCAGTTCTGGGCCGCCGCCTTCGAGCTGCTGAAGGAGCGCAAGGCCATCTACTTCGAAGAAGAAGGCAAGCACGCGGGCTGCTGGGTGCTGCCCGGAATTTCGGAGGACGGCAAGGTCATCGTGCGATCCGACGGCACGGTGGTCTACACCGGCAAGGACATTGCTTACCAGCTCTGGAAATTCGGGCTGCTGGGCAAGGACTTCTACTACCGGCCGTTCAAGACCTACGCCGATGGGCGTGTGCTGTGGGTGACCACGGACGCGCCAACCGACAGCGGCCAGCAGTTCGGCCACGGCACGCGGGTCTACAACGTGATCGACTCGCGGCAATCCTATTTGCAGGATGTGGTGGTGGCCGGGCTGCGCGGCCTGGGCTACCAGCGGCAGGCCGATCAATCGGTGCACTTCTCCTACGAGATGGTGGCGCTCACGCCGCGCTGCTGCGCGGAGCTGGGCATTCCGCTATCGGAGGAAGACCGCCAGCGCACCTACGTGGAAGTTTCCGGCCGCAAAGGCCTGGGAGTGAAGGCCGACGACCTGATCGACAGCCTCATTGCCAAGGCGCTGGAAGAGGTGGCCTCGCGCCACGCCGAGGCGCCGGCCGAAGAGCAGCGCCAGGTGGCCGGCCAGATCGCCATCGGCGCGCTGCGTTATTTTCTGCTGAAGTTCACGCGGAATTCGGTAATCGCCTTCGACCTCCAGGAGGCCCTGAGCTTCGAAGGCGAAACCGGCCCGTATGTGCAGTACGCGGCGGTGCGCGCGCGGAACATCCTGCGCAAGCTGCGTGATCGCGGCGAGGCGGTGCCCGATTTCGCCGCCGAGCTGAGCGCCGCGTCGGTGGCGCGGCAGCTTCAATCGGAGGACTTCTGGCAGGTGCTGCTGGCCGCCTCCAAGGCCGATTCGGCGCTGGAGCGCGCCGTCACCGCCGGCGAGCCCGCGCACGTCGCCAAGTACGCCTTTCAGGTCGCGCAGGCGTTCAACAACTTCTATCACCAGTACCCCATCATCCACGAAGAGAACCGCGAGAAGAAAGTGTTCCTGCTGTGGATGACCGATTTCTTCCGCCGCCAACTGGAACGCACCGCCGGGGTTTTAGGGATTCAGATTCCGGCTTACATGTAGCGACCGCCCGCAAACGCGATATACTGGTCGCAATTTCCACAGCCGCCATGCGCCGATCGACATATTACGGCTTGGGTGCAGTGTCGCTTCTGTTGTGGGCATCCGTGTGGGTCGCGGGGGCCCCGCCGGCTCTGAAGGTCAGCTTCGGCGTTGCGCCTCCGATGACCTACCGCGACGACGCGGGCAAGCCGGCAGGTTTCGTCGTCGAAGTCCTGAACGAAGCGGCCCGCCGCGCCGGATTCACGCTCGAATGGCTTACCGTCGGCGACTCACAGGCTAATAACGACGCGCTCCAAAGGGGCGATCTGGATCTGATAACCGGCACCGACACGCCCGAGCGCCGCCGCCTCTTCTACGTTTCGGAGCCCTGGTGGTCTTCCGACCTGGTGGCCTTGACGCCCGCGGCCAGCCCGATCCGCCAGGACTCCGATCTGAACGGGCGCCGTCTCGCGGTGCCAGCCAGCACCTTGGCGCCCGTCGCGCAACACTACCCCGGCAGTACGATCATCCAGGTGCGAAGCGCGGTCGAGGCAGCGGAAGCGGCCTGCACCGGGACCGCCGACGCGGCGATCATTGCCGACGTGTACCTGCGCGACATCCTCTTGGCCGGCTCTTCGGCGTGCCGGGGCGTGAACCTCCGCACGGTGGACACGAGCGCCGACGTCGACTACGTCCTGATCGCGCGGCACGAGGCGTCCGGGACGGTTCGCGCATTGAAGGGCAGCCTGGACGAGATCACGGCCGATGGAACGCTGGAGTCCCTGGCCGCCCGGCATCCGCCGGTTTCCACGCCGTATGCCGAACGGCTCTCGGAACTGTTGCGCTTTGGATTCCAACGACGGATCTGGGTCATCAGCCTGGCTGCATCGGCCATCGTCATGCTGTTGGGCGCGGTGTTCGCCTCCAGGCAATATCGCTCCCGCCTGCGGCTCCGGGCGGCAAACGAGCGGCTCGAGCAGGAACTGGCCGCGCTTACCAAGGCGGAAGCGGCGTTGCGCAACAGCGAAGCCCGGTTTCGCGCCCTGTTCGATTCGGCTCCCCAGACCGTGCTGGCGATCGATCGGGCGGGCGTGATCGTGTTCGCCAATAGAAAGTTGGAGGAAGTGTTCGGACGCGCGCGCGAGGAGGTGATTGGCAAGAACGTGGAGATCCTGCTTCCAGAGCGGTTCCACGTTCCTCCCGGACAGGGTCGCAGCGCGTTGGCGCCCCATGCGGCGTTTTCCGCGCCCGCCAGCCAACCCGGCGTCATTGGCCTGCGCGGGAACGGGACGGAATTCCCCATCGAGGTCAGTTGGGGCTCGGTGGAAACGGATGAGGGGTTGACCCTGGCTTTCATCACGGACATCTCGGAACGGGTCGCGCTCCTGCAACAACTGGTGCAATCGCAGAAGCTGGAGAGTATCGGGCGTCTCGCCGGCGGTGTGGCGCACGACTTCAACAATCTGCTCACGGTCATGACCGGGTACTCACAAATGGTGCTGGACGAACTGGGACCGGACGACCAGTTGCGGGAACCGATCAACGAGATCTCCCAGGCGGCGGACAGGGCGGCGGCCCTGACGCGCCAACTGCTGCTGTTCAGCCGGCGGCAGATGGCGACTCCGAAGATCCTATCCCTGAACGAACTGGCAAGAAATCTCGAGAAGATGCTGAGGCGCCTGATCGGCGAGGACGTTGAACTCACCATGGCGCTGGATTCGAGGGCCGGCTTCGTGCGCGCGGACCCGGGACATATCGAACAGGTAGTCATGAACCTGGCGGTGAATGCCCGGGATGCCATGCCCGATGGCGGCAAGCTCATCATCGAGACGGCTAACTTCCACGCCGATGAAGATTACGCGGGCGAGCACACGGAACTGGCGCGCGGAGATTATGTTTCGCTGATCGTCAGCGACAGCGGGATCGGCATGACGCCGGAAGTCAAGGCGCACATTTTCGAGCCTTTTTATACGACCAAAGAACAGGGCAAGGGAACGGGCTTGGGGCTCTCCACGGTTTACGGCATCGTGAAGCAGAGCGGGGGCGCGGTCTTCGTTTACAGCGAGTCCGGGAAGGGCACCACTTTCAAGATCCTGTTCCCACTGGCCGAAACGGCTCAGCCGGAAGCGCGGACCGCAGAGACGCCGGCCAGCCTGTCGGGCAACGAGACGATTCTGGTCGCCGAGGACGAGGCCGGCATCCGCAAGTTCATCCGCGAGGTCTTGATCTCCCACGGCTACACCGTGCTCGAAGCGCACAGCGGGAGTGAGGCGCTGGAAATGGCCGGTAAGCATCCGGGGCCGATCCATCTCCTGGTTACCGATCTGGTGATGCCGGAAATGAGCGGCGAGGATCTGGCGGAGCGGTTCAGCAAGCTGCACTCGAGCACTCCGGTTCTGCGCATGTCCGGATACAGCGACCGGTTGTGGCAGCGAGACATACCGGCAGACTTCATCGAGAAGCCGTTCACGCCGTCGGCGTTTCTTCGCCGCGTGCGAGAGGTGCTCATCGCGTCCAGGAAGAATTCCGGCACGGAGTCATGAGGACTTCCGGGGCTCCGCGCAGCCTCGCCGAATGATGAGGGAGTCCCGGAAAACAATTTCGAGCCACAGATCAACACGGATGAACGCCGATAAGCAGATCTTTTATCGGCGTTGATCTGTGTTCGTCCGCGGCCATCCACCTTCCGGCCTTCTTCAGCAGCCTGCTGCTAGAGGATTCCGGCAAGCGCCGTGTCAATGTGGCGCGGCTGTAATTTCCGGCGAGGGCGGACGACCCGGTTCATCGGGCAGGCGGACTGTTTTTCTTGGCGCGCCGGCGGCGAACCGCGCTGACCTCCGCGTTTATTTCGCGCATCGTGAGCTTATCGGTGCCGCGGCGCTTGGAGGCCGCCCAGGTTTCCTTGAGCCAGTCCGGTGCCTCGTCGCGGAGCTTCTTGAAGAATCGCTCGCGCGCCGCCTTGCCGGGGGGAATCCGGTCGATGACGGCCTTCGGGGTGTAGGTGAGCCGGCCGCGTTCCGCCTTCGCCTCCAGCACGTCGCCGCGACTGATGCCGAGCTTCTCCCGAATGGCCCGGGGGATGACCACCCGATATTTATCTTTCACGGTGACAGCGGCCATAAAGGTGTCGAACGGTTGAACCGTTCCTCTTCACCTTAGCAAGCCAACGGAATCTGTCAAGGGCTTGACCGCCTGCGCCGCGCGGAGCCTGGCCCGCCGAAACCGCACCGGCGCACTCTCCCCGCTACGTCCCCCACCTTCCCTTCCGTTTCCTTATAATAGAGAGGAAACAGTGTCCTGGGTCACACTCCCGCAATCAAGGATTCCCTATCGATGTCAACGCTAGAGGTCTCGCCGGTTGAGCCTTTGTCCGGCCAATCGGCCCACACGGTAGTCAACGATTTCAGCATTCAGATAGCAACGGTGAACGGTTCGGGGAGCCAGACCGCCAACACCGTCCTGATGCGCTCGATCTTTCAAATGGGCATTCCCGTGTCGGGGAAGAACATGTTTCCTTCGAACATCGCGGGGCTGCCCACGTGGTTTACCATCCGCGCCAGCCAGCACGGCTACATCGGCCGGCGCAAAGAGATCGATTTCCTGGTGGCCATGAACCCCGAAACCGCGCGGGAAGACGTCCTGAAGCTGGATGACGGCGCCGCAGTGGTTTATGACGAGCCGCTCAAGCTGAACGAACTTCGCAGCGACCTGCACTTCTATCCCGTGCCCTTCGACAAGCTGGTGGCGCCCGCCTGCCCGGAAGCCAAGCTGCGCAAGCTGGTGCGCAACATGATCTACGACGGCGTGGTGGCGTGGCTGCTGTCGATCGACATGGACGAGATCCGCAAGGCGCTGGTCAAGCAGTTCGGCAAGCGCAAGGCCAAGGCCGCCGAGCTGAACTGGGGCGCCGTCAAAGCCGGGTTCGAATACGCCGCCAAGACTTTCACCAAGACCGATCCCTACCGCGTCGAACGCCGGAACCAGACCGCGGGCAAGATCATCATCGACGGCAACGCCGCTTGCGCGCTGGGCGCCATGTTCGCCGGCGTCACGGTAGTGACGTGGTATCCCATCACGCCTTCGTCTTCGCTGGTGGAATCGCTCCTCGGCTACATGCGGCGGCACCGGCTCGATCCGGAAACCGGCAAGGCCACGTACGCCATCGTGCAGGCCGAGGACGAGCTGGCCTCCATCGGGATGGCCCTGGGCGCCGGATGGGCGGGCGCCCGGTCCATGACCGCCACCGCCGGCCCGGGCATCTCGCTCATGTCGGAATTCATCGGGCTGGGCTACTACGCCGAAATCCCCACGGTCGTTTTCAACGTCGAACGCGTGGGGCCCTCCACCGGGCTGCCGACGCGCACGGCGCAGGGCGACATCCTCACCACCGCCCTGCTCTCCCACGGCGACACGCACCACCCCATGTTCTTCCCCTGCTCGCCCGAAGAGTGCTTCTCCCTCACCATCGACGCCTTCAATTTCGCCGAACAGTTCCAGACCCCGGTCTTCGTCATGACCGATCTCGACCTGGGGATGAACAACTGGATGGCCGATCCGTTCCCCTATCCCGAAACGCCCATCCGGCGCGGCAAGGTGCTGACCGCGGAGGATCTCGATAAGCTCGGCGGTTTCGCCCGCTACAAGGACGTGGACGGCGACGGGGTGGGCTACCGCACGCTTCCCGGCACCAATCACAACGCCGCCGCTTATTTCACCCGCGGCAGCGGCCACAACGACAAGGCGCAGTACACCGAGCGCGAGGACGACTACATCGACAATATGGAGCGGCTCGCCCACAAGTTCAAAGTCATGCGCGGGCACGTTCCCGAGCCGGTGATCCATATCGCCGAGAAGGCCAAGATCGGATTCGTGTACGTGGGAACCTCCGACTACGCCGTGCGCGAAAGCTGCGACCAGCTCAAGGCCGAATACGACCTGGATGCCAGCACCCTGCGCCTGAAGGCCTATCCCTTCACGCATCACCTGGTGGACTTCATCCGCAGCCACGACCGGGTCTACGTGGTGGATCAGAACCGCGACGCGCAATTGCTCGGCCTGATGCGTCTCGAACTGGACCCCGAGCTGATCGCCAGGCTGCGCAGCGTGCGCTATTTCGGCGGCCTGCCGCTCGACGCGCGCACCGTCACCGACGACGTCATCCGCCAGGAGGGCAAATGAGCACCACCGTGACGCCTCCGCCCAAGAAGGTCAACCGCCTGGGGCTGGAGGTCATCAACTACAAAGGCAGCAAGACCACGCTGTGCGCCGGCTGCGGGCACAACTCGGTGTCCGAACGCATAGTGGAGTGCTTCTACGAACTCGGCGTGCCGCCCTACACGGTGGCCAAGTTCTCGGGAATCGGCTGCTCGTCGAAGTCGCCCGCCTATTTTCTGGGCCTCTCGCACGGTTTCAACGGAGTTCACGGCCGCATGCCGGCCATCGCCACGGGAGCCATTCTGGCCAACAGCCAACTGATGGGCCTGGGCGTGACCGGCGACGGCGACACCGCCTCGATCGGCATCGGCCAGTTCATGCACCTGGTCCGCCGCAATCTGCCGATGATCTACGTCATCGAAAACAATGGCGTTTACGGCCTCACCAAGGGGCAGTTTTCCGCCACGGCCGATCTGGGCTCCAAGCTCAAGAGCGGCACGCCCAACGACCTGCCGCCCTTCGATTGTTGCGCCCTGGCCCTGAAATGGGGCGCCACCTTCGTGGCCCGCTCCTTCAGCGGCGACAAGAAACAGCTCCTGGCCCTCATCAAAACCGCCATCGCCCATCGCGGCCTTTCCGTCATCGACGTGATTTCCCCGTGCGTCACTTTCAACGACCACGACGGGTCAACCAAGAGCTACAGCTACATGAAGGACCACGAGACCGTGCTCCAGGAGCTGGATTTCGTGCCCTCGTTCGAAGACATCACGGTGGAGATTCCGGAAGGCCAGGTGATGGACGTCCAGATGCACGATGGGTCGCACCTCCGCATCCGCAAGCTGCACCGCGACTTCGACCCGACCGACCGGCTGGCGGCCCTCGCCGCGCTGGAGGTGGCTGAAGCCGCCGGGGAGGTACTTACTGGCGTACTATACGTCAACACCCACAAGCCGACCTTCCTGGAACTCCTGAACCTGGTGGAGGAGCCGGTGGCTACCCTGCCGGAATCTCGCGTGCGCCCGTCCAGGGAGGCCCTGGACGAGCTGATGGAAGAACTGCGCTAGTTCTTATCCGAGCTGTCGAATTTCACCTCACTGCCAGATTGATTTCAAATTAGACTGGTGGTACTATTTGGTCGGTCTGCCATCCTCCGAGGCAGACCGCAGTACAACCTTAACAGCTCCACGTGCGCCTTAGCCGTGGAGCTTTTTTTGGTGTATGAGGGTAAAACCCTACCTGCTGGCGGCGTCGCGCTAATGCCGCATCTCCTGAATCGTCCTTAAGGTTGGATGAGCCTGATAGGATGAAAGCGATAATGGCTGCCCCCAAGGAATCGGCCGATGGCTCGATTGCGGATCTGGAACGGGTCTTCGCCGAGAACCACGCCATGGTCTTCCGTGCGGCATACCGCGTCACGGGCAACGCCAGCGACGCCGAAGACGTTCTCCAGACGGTCTTTCTGCGGCTGCTGAAACGCGATGCCGCCGCCGAGCCGGTCGGCAACATGACCAGCTTTCTGCACCGCGCGGCCGTCAATGCGGCGCTGGACCTGGTCCGCAGCCGGCAGAACATTCGCAACATACCGCTGGACGAGCTGGAACCGGTACTGGCTGAACCGGCCCACCGCGGCCCCGACCGCGCCCAATCCTCGGGCGAGATCCGCGAATGGCTGCGCGGCGCCATCGCCAGGCTCAATCCGCGAATCGCGGAGATGTTCATGCTTCGTTTCTTCGAAGGAAAAGAGAATCCGGAAATCGCGCGTCTGCTCAAGACCACGCCCGGAACGGTGGCGGTGACCCTGTCCCGCACGCGCGACCGTTTGGAAAAAGAATACCGGGCCTATATGGGAGGAGTGGCATGACCCCCGAATTCAACCCCATCGATCCCGCCCTGGAGCGAGCCGTGTCGGAAATACGAAATGATGCCGTCGATCCCGCGCTGGTTGAAGCCGCGGCGGCCCGCGTCTGGGCCAACCTCGTGGCGCAGGCCCCGGAGCTGCACGAAGCCCATCCCCACCTGCGCACCTGCGCCGACTTCCAGGCCTTGATCCCCGACTTTCGCGCCGGGCGCCTGCCCGACGCCCGCGTCACCCTGGTCCGCGACCACCTGCACGAATGCGTGGCCTGCCGCAAGGTTTACGAAGGCAAAGTGGTGACCATGCCGGCGCCCGTATCGCGCCGCATCCTGCACCCGGTGCGCTGGGCCGCCGCCGCGGTGGTGGTGGTTGCCGCCGGGATGTCGATCTGGATCGCCGTCGACCAGTACGGCGGGCACACCGGCCGCGCCATCGTTCAATCGGTAAACGGCGCGCTTTATGAAGTCTCCGCCGCGGGGATTCGCCCGCTGGCCGCCGGCCAGGACCTGCCGGATGGCATCGAGCTCCGCACCGCCAAGGATTCCGGCGCCATGCTGCAACTGCGCGACGGCTCGGTGATCGAGCTACGGGAGCGCTCGGGCCTCTCCACCACGCAGACCGCCAGCGATTTGACCATTCACCTGGTCCGCGGCAGCGTGATCGTGCAGGCCGCCCGGCGCCGCTCCGGACATCTTTATGTGGCCACACCCGATTGCCGCGTGGCCGTCACCGGCACGGTATTCAGCGTCAGCGCGGGGGTGAAGGGCTCGCGCGTGTCGGTCATTCAGGGCGAAGTTCACGTGACGCAGGACAACTCCGAAGTCATCCTGCACCCGGGAGATCAGAAGGTGACCAGCGCCGCCCTGGAACCGGTCTCCGTCAGCGACGACATCCAGTGGAGCCGCGACCGCGAGCGCCTCACCGCGCAACTGGCATCGCTGCACGCCAGCCTGCAGGAACTCCACCTGCCCGCGCTGCGCTACTCCAGCCGGCTGCTGCCGCGCCTGCCCGCGACCACCGTGTTTTTCGCCAGCATCCCCAATCTTGCGCAGTACCTGGGAGACGCGCAGTCCGTGTTCCAGCAGAAGATGGCGGAGAGCCCCGAGCTGCGCGCCTGGTGGGCCAGCCGCGGCGCCAACATACAGCCCGTGATCGAGAAGCTCCGCGCCGCCAGCGAATACCTGGGCGACGAGATCGTCATCGCGGGCTTCACCGGCGCCGGCGGCGAGATGCACGGCCCCGTTCTGCTTGCGGAAACCCGCCGCGACGGATTCCCCGAACTCCTCGAGAAAGAGATCCCGCAGGTGGCCATCGAGACGCGCCCCGGCCTGGTGGCGTTCGGTCCGGACCGCGAGGCGGTGGCCCAGGTGGCGCAAAGCCTGGATGGGCCCGGTTTCCAGGGCACGCCGTTTTACGCGGCCATCGAACAGTCCTACCGCGAGGGCGCCGGCCTGCTGCTGTGCGCCGATTTGTCGCGGCTCAACAACCGTCCGCTGCCTGGCGCCCGCTATTTCATGGCGGGGCAGAAGGAAGTGAACGGCCAGATGGAAACCCGCGCATCGCTGGGCTTCGACGGCCCGCGCACGGGGATCGCCGCCTGGCTGGCCGCGCCTTCGCCCATGGGCTCGCTGGACTACGTTTCGCCCGAAGCCACCTTCGTCACCGCGTTCGTGGTGAAGAACCCGGCGGCCATCGTGGACGAGGTGCTGGGCGTCGAGCAGCGCTCCGAGGCCGCGGCCCAGAAGGCGCTCGACGAGTTCCACCAGGAGTCCGGCATCGATATTCGCAACGACCTGGCGGCCAGCCTCGGCGGCGAATTCGCCGTCGCGATGGATGGTCCCGTGATCCCCGTGCCTTCCTGGAAGCTGGTCACCGAAGTCTACGATCCGAGCCGCATGCAGAACACCTTGCAGAAGGCGGTGGACGCCTATAACCAGAACGCCGTGAAGACCGGCGGGAAGCCCCTGCGCACTTCCCAGGAGACCGTCGAGGGCCGCACCTATTACATGATCGGCGGCGCCGACGCCAATCCGCTGACCGAAGCGCACTACGTCTTCTCCGACGGCTACATGATCGCGGCTCCCAGCCGCGCGCTGGTGACGCGCGCGTTGCAGGTGCGAGCGGCCGGCACGTCGATTACCCACTCGGCCCAATTCCTCGCCATGACCCCGCGCGATCACTATACGAACTTTTCGGCGGTGGTCTTCCAGAACATGGGCACCACGCTGGCGCCTTTGGCGGGACTGCTCGGCGCATTCGCTCCTCCCAACCAGTCGAACCACCCCAATCCGCTGCAGAACCTCGGCAATATGAAGCCGGTGATGTTCGCCGTCTATGGCGAACCGGACCGCATCACGCTCTCCGGCAGCGCCGGAGGGCTCGGCGGCAGCCTCACGGGCCTGCTGACGGGAAACCTGACGGGCGTGGTGGGCAGCGCGCTGCCCTTCGGCCAAATGATGGGAACACGGCGGCCTCAACCTGCGTTTCAATATAGGTGATGGACCCCGTTGTTGAACTCGACGGACTGGAAGTACGCTTCGGCCAGCGCGTCATCCTCAAGAAGCTGAAGGCCTCGCTCACCGGGCGGTCCATCGGGCTGCTGGGGCCGAACGGCGCGGGGAAATCCACCCTGCTGAATACGCTGCTCGGCTTTCACAAGCCCTGCGGCGGAACGGCCCGCATCTTCGGCCGCGACATTCGCACCCACGCGCGCGAGGTTCGCAGCCTGATCGGCTACATGCCGGAGAACGATTCCTTCATCGCCTCAATGAGCGGCGTCCGCTTCGTGCGGCTTATGGCGGAGCTGGCCGGACTGCCGCGCGAGCACGCGCTCGAACGGGCGCACGAAGCCTTCTTCTACGTGGGGCTGGGCGAGGTCCGTTACCGCGCGCTGGGCACGTATTCGCTGGGGATGAAGCAATCCGCCAAGCTGGCGCAGGCCATCGCCCACGGCCCCAAGCTGCTGTTCCTCGATGAGCCCACCAACGGCCTCGACCCGCCCGCGCGCGCCCGCATGATCCAGCTCATTCAGGAGATTCGCGACCGCGGCGACCTGAACCTGATCCTTTCCTCGCACCTCCTCCACGACGTCGAAGAGTGCTGCGACCAGGTGCTGATTCTCAAAGACGGCAATGTGGCCGCTTTCTGCAACCTGGAGGAGGAGCGCCGCGCCAACCGCCAGTTCCTGGAAATCGAAACGCGCGGCGGGGTGAACGGATCCTTCCTCGAAAGCATGGAGAAACTGGGCTGCGAAACCGCCTCCGGCGTGCAGGGCCGGATCAAGCTGATTCTTCCGGATGGGCTGGACGTTCGCCGCCTCTACGAAGTCGCGGCCGAGCAGAACGTGCAGATCCGCCGCCTGAACCACAAACGCGATTCGCTCGAAGACATCTTCCTGAAAGCCATGGAGACCGCCGATGGCCGTTTATAAGAAGACCTACCGGCCCTACGATGGCGAGCTCACCTCCTCGTGGCGGCGCTTCCTGGTGATCCCGCGCTACGCTTTCGAAGACCTGCACCGTTCCCGCTTTCTGACGACGTTCTTCATCGCCAGCTTCATCTATCCGCTGATCTGCGTGCTGCTCATTTACGTGCAGCACAACACCAGCTCGCTGAACCTGCTGGGCGTGGGGGGAGCCAACCGGCTGATCACCGTCAACGTCGTGTTCTTCTTGACGTTTCTCGGCTGGCAGGGCATGCTGGCGCTGTTTCTGGCGGCCTTCATCGGACCTGGCCAGGTGTCGCCCGACCTGGCCAACAACGCGCTGGAGCTCTACCTGGCGCGGCCGTTTTCGCGCACCGAATACGTGCTGGGCAAGATGAGCGTGCTGCTGATTTTGATGTCGCTGATGACCTGGGTGCCCGGCCTGCTGCTGTTCTGGCTGGAGGGATACCACGAAGGCTGGGGCTGGATGAAGGACAATGCGCGCCTCGCCTCCGGTGTGTTCTTCGGCGCGTGGATCTGGATTCTCATCCTGGCGCTGCTGGCCCTGGCGCTCTCGGCGTGGGTCAAGTGGAAGCCCGCTGCCGGCGGCCTGATGTTCGGCGTCTTCTTCGTGGCCGCCGCGTTCGGCGGTATCATCAACGCCGTGCAGCGCACCGCCTGGGGCAACGTGTTCAACATCAGCTACCTGGTCGGGCGGATCTGGGTGCAGTTGTTCGAGGGCAGCAACCAGACCACCACGGGCGCGTTATTCTTCCGCGCGCGCGCCGAAGAGGCCATTCCCATGTGGTGCTGCTGGACCGGCCTCGCGGTCCTCTGCCTGATCTGCCTGTACATGCTGGCCCGCAAAATCCGCGGCACGGAGGTGGTGCGGTGAGCGACAATCTGATCACCTTCAGCGGCGTTTCGCGCTTTTACGGCGAGGTGCTGGGCATCAACAAGGTGAGCCTGGCGATCCCCCCCGGCATCACCAGCCTGGTCGGTCCCAACGGATCGGGCAAGACCACGCTCATGAACCTGATGACCGGCCTGATCCGCCCGACGCAGGGCGATATCCGGGTGCTCGGCGTCGCGCCCACGCATCCCGAGCGCCTCTGCCGGCTCATCGGCTACTGCACACAGTTCGACGCGTTTCCCAAGGGCCTCACCGGATACCAGTTCATTTATTCGTACCTCCTGATGTTCGGCATGAGCGAAGCCGAATGCGAGCAGCGGACCAACGCCGCGCTCCAGTTGGTCGGCCTGCTGGATGCCGCCGGCCGCCACGTCGCCGCCTACAGCAAGGGCATGCGGCAGCGCGTCAAGCTGGCCCAGGCCATCGCCCACGATCCGCAGGTGATGATACTCGACGAGCCGCTGAACGGCCTCGACCCCCTGGCGCGCGCCGAAGCCATCGCGTTGTTCCGCCAGTGGGGCGACAAGGGAAAGCACGTCATCGTGTCGAGCCACATTCTCCACGAAGTGGACCGCATCTCCGACCAGGTGATCCTGCTGAGCCACGGCTACGTGGTGGCCGAGGGCCAGATCCAGGGCGTGCGCAGCGAGGTGAAGGAACAGCCCATGCAGATCCTGGTGCGCTGCGACCGCCCCGGCATGCTGGCCGCGCGCCTGTTCCAGCAGGACCACATCGTGGAAGGCAAGGTCAGCAGCGACGGCAAGGGCCTGCTGCTGCGCACCCGCGACGCCGACGGCTTCTACCTGCTGCTGAACCGCATCGTCCTGGAATCGGGCCTCGATGTGGAATCCATCGCGCCCGCCGACGACGACGTGAATTCGGTCTACCAGTACCTGATCGGCGCCGAAGGAGGCACCGTATGAACTCCGTCTGGGTCCGCCAGATCGCCGCCGTGCTGCGCCTCGAGTTGAAGAAGACGTTCCTCTCCAAACGCGGCTGGTGGATTTATTTCCTGGCACTGGGCCCGCTGGTTCTCACGGCGCTGCACTGGCTCTGGGAAGGACACCACACGGGCGGACGCCACAGCATGGGCGAAGACAGCCTGGTGTTCGCCGGCATCTTCGTGTTCTACTACTTGCGCGCCGGGATCTTTTTCGGCTCGATGGGCATCTTCTCCAACCTTTTCCGCGCGGAAATGCTGGAGAAGACGCTGCACTATTATTTCCTGACGCCGATGCGCCGCGAGGCCCTGGTGGCCGGAAAGTACCTGGCCGGCCTGGTGGTGGCGCTGGTGCTGTTCGTGGGCAGCGTGGGGCTCTCGTTCATCCTGATCGGCAAGCATTTCGGCCCCGCCTGGACGGACTACCTGCTGCACGGTCCCGGCCTCAACCAGCTTGGCTCCTACATGCTGGTCACGGCACTGGCGTGCATGGGCTACGGCGCGGTGTTCCTGATGTGCGGCCTGCTCTTCAAGAACCCCATGATCCCCGCCGCCGTGGTGTGGGTGTGGGAGAACCTGACGCCCTTCCTGCCGACGCTGCTGAAGAAGATCAGCGTGATCTTCTACTTGAAGAACCTGTGCCCGGTGGAGGTGCCCGTGGGGCCGCCCTTCAACGTGATGGTAATCGAGGCCGACCCGACTCCGTTCTGGGTCGCCGTCCCCGGCCTCCTGATGGTCACCCTGATCCTGCTGGTGTACTCCGCCATTTCGGCGCGGCACGCGGAAATCAGCTACGGGGAGTGAACTCCGCCGTTGATGAGCCGCACCCGTCAGAAGCGGTTTTTGCCGGCTCTTGTGAACTTCCGGTCCCCGCCGTTCTACAATCGGCGACATGGACTTGTTCTCAGGAGACTTCTGCCCGGAGAGGACGGTACTTTGGCGGTGTCAGACACTGGCGTCTCTTCTATCGGTGCTGGATAAGATCCCCGCGTTGCTGTGGGCCACGGACTTCGAGCCCCGGTTCACTTCACTAACGGGCGCAGGGCTGCGGGCCACCGATATTTGCGCCAAGGACTATGCCGGGAAACCCATCGACGCTCTCTTCGACTGCTCGAAGTTCGGCCAGAAGGCTGCGCATGCACACCGCAGGGCTTTGCAGGGAACCGGGAGCGCCTTCGATGTGGACGTGGGCGGGCGCGAACTGGAGGCCCACGTGGAACCCCTGCGGGGACAGGATGGCGAGGTGGTGGGGGTGATCGGTGTGGCTTTGGATGCCACCGAGCGGCTGTTGGCGGAGAGAGCGATGCGGCTCTCCGAGCAGAGCTACCGGTCCCTGATCGAAGAAGCCCCTTATGCCATTTGCCGCGCCACGGAGAGCGGGCAACTCCTCCAGGTCAACCGCGCCATGCTGGAGATGCTGGGATACGATCCGGGCGCCGAGGCTGACCTGCTGGTTCGAGACCTGCCTCTCATTTTCGCCGCTCCCGAAGGTTTCGATGCGCTTCGCAAGGGACTGCTGGGCGGGAACTCCGCCCAGGGAATCGAAAGCACGTGGCTCCGCCGCGATGGGCAGGAGATCCAGGTGCGCGTGGGCGGCCGGGCGATCCGCGATTTGGCGGGAGCGGTCCTGTATCTGGATGTCCTCGCCGAAAACGTTACAGAACGGAAACAACTGGAAGCGCGGCTGAGCCAGGCACAAGAAGATGCAGGCCATCGGACAGCTCGCCGGCGGAGTGGCACACGACTTCAACAACCTGCTCACGGTGATCGGCGGGCAGGTGGAGCTGATCCTCGGCCGTGCCCTGGATAACGATCTGCGGAATCGCCTGGAGGATGTCAAGCGAGCCGCGGAGCGCGCAGCCGCGCTGACCAGGCAGCTGCTGGCATTCAGCCGGACGCAGCTGCTGCGAAGCAAGGCCGTGGATCTCAACCAGGTAATCGAGCACATGATTCGCATGCTTGCCCGGCTGATTCGGGAGAATATCGAGCTGACATTCGTGCCGGGGAACTACCTGGGATTTGTGAGGGCAGACCCCGACCAGATTGAACAGGTGCTGATGAACCTGGCCGTGAACGCTCAAGACGCAATGCCCGAAGGGGGGCGCCTGACCATTGAAACCGTGGCGGTCCGAATGGATGCCGACTCCGTCCAGCAGCCCGGAGCGTTGGATCCCGGGGAGTATGTGCTGATCACCGTGCGCGACACGGGCCACGGAATGGACCGGCTGACCCAGTCTCGCATTTTCGAGCCCTTCTTCACCACCAAGCGAATCGGCGAGGGAACCGGCCTGGGGCTTTCCATGGCGTACGGAGTGGTGCGGCAGAGTGGCGGCCACATTCAGGTGGAGAGCCAGCCCGGGCACGGAAGCACCTTCAGGATCTACCTGCCGTGCGTTGCCGGAGCGGACCCGGCGGGGCGGGAGGCAGGGTCCGCGGCCGCGCCGCGAGGGTGCGAAACCATCCTGCTGGCGGAAGACGAAGAGGGCGTAAGAACACTGGTAGCCGCCTACCTGCGAAGCCTGGGATACCGCGTGCTGCCCGCGCCTGACGGCGCAGCGGCGTTGGAGATGGCCCGTTCCCATCCGGGCACGCTCGACTTGTTGCTCAGCGATCTGGTGATGCCGAAGGTGGGAGGCCGCGAGCTTGCGGTAGAGCTTCGGCGGACGGCCGCCCGCCTCAAGGTACTCTTCGTGTCGGGGTACGCCGGCCACAGCGCGGCGGAGAATGACCCCGACCTTCCCGGCGCTTGTTTTCTCGGGAAACCCTTCACCATGCAGCGGCTGGCCCAGATGGTTCGCGAGGTGCTGGATGGCATTCCACAGCCGTAACTGCCGAAGCTCGAATCCCCGCCGGCCCCCGGCTGAAACGACGCCGTGTGGAGGGCCGTGCCGGCCCCCGCGACCTCAGGCCCTGGCGCCCCCGGCAGGCGGCTGCCGGCAATTCTTGTGTAACCCCCATTTCCGGCGACACGTCAATTGCTAATATATTGCTTCAAGTGTCCGACGGCGAAGCTGGTGGTGTGCCGGGTGGGTCTATGGGGCGTCAGGCTGTATTCCACCCTTTAGAGAGCGGCTTTCGCGCTGGGCTAACGCCGGGCAAAAGCAGAAATGGAGGTCACGGTTGTCTCGGTACTCGGTAGTTCGCAAAAGGGGTCTTGACTGCAAGATCTTCGTCTGGCTCTCCTGCGTCTGTTTTTTCCTCGTCCCGGCTTTGTGCGTGGCCCAGAATACTTCGTACACCATCTCCACGTTCGCCGGAAGCAACAGCCCAGGTTACTTTGGAGACGGAGGGCCGCCGACGAGCGCGAGACTGAATGCACCAGTCGCCATAGCGCTGGACTCATCTCACAATCTGTATATCGCGGACCAGGCCAACAATCGGATCCGCAAGGTGGCTGGGGGCAAGATTTCGACGGTGGCCGGAATCGGCACGTCCGGGTATTTGGGAGACGGCGCTGCCGCCACCAGCGCCTCTCTCAGCCTGCCGTTCGGCGTGCGACTCGACTCCTCCGGCAACATTTATATTTCGGACTACAACAACCACGTGATCCGCAAGGTGGACTCGAGCGGCACGATTACGACCATCGTGGGCAACGGTGCCTGGGGCAGCGGCGGGGATGGCGGCCCCGCCCTCAGCGGAACCCTCAACCACCCCGCAGGGTTGGCCATCGGCGCCTACGGCAGCTTGTATATAGCCGACAGCACCGAGAACCGGGTCCGAATGGTGGCGTCGGACGGAACGCTGTCCACGGCGGCCGGGAACGGCTGGAACACGTATCAGGGCGACGACGGCCCCGGGCCCGTCGCCAGCGTGAATGATCCGCACGGCGTCGCCGTGGATGCGGCCGGCAATCTGTACATCGCCGACAGCGATAATCATCGGATTCGCCGCGTGGGGACGAACGGCACCATTACCACCGTGGCGGGGACCGGCACAGCCGGCTTTTCGGGAGACGGCGGCCCGGCCACCAGCGCTCAGCTCTACCGTCCCTGGGATGTGGCGCTCGACGCGGGCGGCAACCTCTACATCGCGGACGCCAACAATAACAGAATCCGCGTGGTGTCCACCAATGGCATCATCACCACCGTCGCCGGAACCCTCAGCCTCGGCTACCTGGGAGACGGCGGCCCGGCGGCCGGTGCCAGACTGAACAGCCCGACCGGCGTCGTCGTGGATAGCACGGGCCTGGTATACGTCGCGGATTCCGGAAACAACGTGATTCGGTTGTTGACGCCGACAGCGCCCTCGATCAACGCGGGTGGTGTCCTGACGGTGCAAGACTTCGGCGGCTTCACTTCGGCCGCGCCCGGGTCCTGGATCGAGATCTACGGCACCAACCTCGCGGCCGGGGGGCGCTCCTGGAACGGCAACGATTTCAAGGGCGTGAACGCTCCCACGTCTCTTGACGGAACCAGCGTGACCATCGGCGGCCAGGCCGCTTACGTCGGCTATATCAGCGGAGGCCAGGTGAACGTGCAGGTGCCCTCCAACGTCGCCACGGGCTCCCAGCCGGTGGTCGTCAAGACCGCGGTCGGGAGCACCGCCTCCTATTCCCTGACCATCAACGCCACGCAGCCGGGCATGCTGGCCCCGGCCTCGTTTCAGGCCGGTGGAATTCAGTATCTGGCGGCCCTGTTCACCGATGGAGCGACCTACGTTGTGCCGCCCGGCGCGATCCCCGGCGTCACGTCGCGGAGGGCCAGCGCCGGCGACACCATCGTCATCTACGGCGTGGGATTCGGCGCCGTAACGCCAAACATCCCGGCGGGCCAGGTGGTGCAGCAAACCAACGCGCTCGCGGCGCCTCTCAGAGTGTTCTTCGGCCAGACCGAGGGGACAGTGACTTATGCCGGCCTGGCTGCCGGCGCCGTTGGCTTGTACCAGTTCAACGTGGTCGTGCCGCAAATCGCCCCGAGCGACCGGGTGCCGGTTACCTTCACTCTGGGAGGAACCAGCGGGACACAGACCCTGTACACCGCCGTGCAGTAAGCGCCGCGATTCCGAGCCGCGCGCGTCGGCAAGCGGTCAATCCGGCCGCGGAGTCAGGTCCTCGGCGGGAACGATTCTGGTGAAAGGGATCCGGGCACGCTCGTTGGCTTCGCGTACATGCTCCGCGTTCGGCGCCTCGAACAGGCACATGCACTTGTTCTCCCCCGGCACGAAAGTGGAGCGGATGTAACGCACCTCCCGGCCTTGGGCGGTCAGCTCCTTGCCCACCTGAATCGCCTTTTTTTGAGCCGCGGCGAGTTCTTCCATCGTGATTCCAGGCAAGTCGCGCTCCACCATGTACACCGGCATGAGAACCCCCGAAAGGACCATTGTCGCATGCCCGGCCGTCCTTTAAACATTAACCCTTACTATCCCCGCTGCCTATCATTTGTTATCGCCCTGCTATCGCCTATTTCCAACCTAGTCTGGGGCCTTTCGAAAGCGTACATTGACGCTTAGGAAAAATGATGCGTCATCTCGCTATTGCCGCGTGGGGGGCGATCCTCTGCGCTTCGATCGCCGGCGCGCAACCGGCGCCGCACAAAGAGCCCGCCCTCTACGTCGCAACCGAACGTGCCTCACGCGTCGAGGTACGGCCGCCTGGGGTCCGGCTTGGTCTCCGCAGGCCACGGGAACTCGCTCTCGCGCCACTGAGCGAAACCGAGCTTGCGGTTCTGGCCCAGCCGGGTCCCCGGCTCAAGACCGGCATCCAACGGAGCCTGCCGTCCGAGGCGCTCTCCACCGGCGCTTGGGAAATCACCAGCGAAGGTGCGCGCCTCTGGCGCATGGCCATACGCTCGCCGGGCTCCACCGGCATCCGCGTCGAGTTCCGCGACTTCGCGGCAGGCAGCGGACAGGTCTGGCTGTATGACGGAAGCCAGTACGCCGGGCCATACACCGGGCGCGGCATCTTCGACGACGGCCGGTTCTGGAGCGGCACGGTTCTCTCCGATTCCGTCACGCTGGAGTACGAGCCGGCTCCCGGAACCCCGGAAGAATCCGGCCCGCCCTTCCACATCCGCACCATCGCGCACCAGGTCCGGCCCCCTTCGCACGCGGCCATTCGTCCGTACGCCGCCGCGCCGGCACCCGTCGATACCGCCGACTACTGTAATCTCGATCCCAACTGCTACCCCGAGTGGCAAAGCGCCATGAGCATGGTGGCGGAGCTCAGGTTCGAAGATCAGGGCGACGAAGTCGCGTGCAGCGGCACCCTGGTGGCTACCCGCGACAACAGCTTCAAGCCCTATCTGCTCACCGCCGGCCATTGCTTTAATAGCGAGGATGCCGCGCGCACGCTCGAAGCCTACTGGACCTACCAGACCTCCTCTTGCGGCGGACAGCCTCCCGTGCTGAGCGACAGCAAGAAATCGACCCTGGGCGCGCACCTCATCGGCTGGGGCACCATTGAGGCGGGCGACTACAGCCTGCTGCTGCTCCAGGACGTTCCGAGCGGCGTTACTTTTGGCGGGTGGGACACTTCCGATCCGCCAGTGACCACGCCGCTGACCGGCATCCACCATCCCATGGCATCCTGGAAACGAATCTCTTTCGGCGAGCGCGTCGACGATTTGACCGTCGATGTGGAAGGCGACATCGCGCCCGCCGACAAGTACTTCGAAGTGCTGTGGGATAAAGGCCGCGTCGAACCCGGCTCCTCCGGTTCGGCCCTCTTCTCGAGCCCCGGAGTCATCACCGGCACGCTGACTTACGGGCCTTCTTCCCCCGATCTGACCGCCTGCCAGATTGACCCGATGATCGTGGGCTACGGCAGGTTCTCCGTGGCATATTCGGCGCTGCAGGACTATTTCGAAAACCTGCCGGCCGCCGCGGTGCTGCCCGATAAGGCGAACCTGAGCTTCTCGGTGGTCAATCACGCAGCACCCGCGGGCCAGGTGGTCCGCCTGACGACCCAATCCACCGGCCAGATTACCTACAAACTGCGGGCCGACGCGCCGTGGATCCTGCTTTCCAGCATGACCGGCACGCTGTCGGCGGCCTCGCCGGCCCCGGTGACCATCAGCATCGACCCGACACAGTTCAGCCGCGCCGATCGGTATCCTGGCACCGTCACCATTTTCACCGGCGCCGCGGATCCGCAGTTCATTAACGTGACGGCCACGGTCACGATGACCCAGTCCAATGTGACGGCCTCCATCGCTCCCAACCCGGTGGTGCAGTCCGGCGGCCAGTGGAGTTTCAAGATTCGGCTTGCCGAGACGGCCGGAGTGGCGACCAGCCTGACGGCCATCGCACTCAACGGTACGGACTATTCGGCCAACATCCAGAATTGGTTCGGAACCAATCACATTCCGGCCAATGGCTCCATCGAAGCACCGCTCTCGGGCGCGGGATTGTTCCCAAGCGGCGCTCAGTACTTCGAGTTTTCGGGCGTCGACGACACCAGCGGCCAGCACTGGTACCGCACGGCGACGGTGGTGTTCCAGTAGGGCGGTCCCCTACTTTTTGCAGACGGCCGTCAGGAAACGGACGTCCGGACTGCAATATTCCCTGAGGATCTCGAGCCCGCCCTGCTCGGTGACGAGCCAGCGGAAAGCCTCGGGCGTGTAGACATACTGAAAATTGAGTCCGATTCGCTCGCCGCGTTGGAGCTGAATCTCCTGGCCGCCGACCGTGGCCGAGAGATCGCGTTCCGCCCGGAAGGACCGCGTGATCAGGTGCAGCCCTTCGTGGCGGTCGTCGCGCTTGTGATTGAAACGGAATTCGCCGTCGCCGTCTTCGATCCCCACGCTGGCCAACAGCGCCGAAACGAACCCGCGCACCGAGGGATTGTCGCGCCGCGCCAGGCTCTTCTGTTCGTCGTAGATTTCGCCGTCGATAATCAGCCGGTCCTCGGGCTTCATGCTCTGCGCCACATAGCGGATCTCGGCCAGCGGATCGAACGACGCCATGGTATTGCCGGACATGATGAACAGGCGCGGCGGTTCGGCCGCGTCGGCCGCATAAACCAGGTGCACGGGGCTGGAGATGTCGGCCTTGATCCCCACCGTGTCGATGTCGTTGTCATCGGCCGCGGCGCAGGCCATTTCGAGCATCGTCTGGCTGGCATCCACGGGAAAATACTGGCATTCGCGGCCGGCGTCCTTCAACGCATCCAGCAGCATCCGGTCGCGCGTGCCGTCGCCCGCGCCGAAGCTGATCACCGGAACGCGTCCCTTGAAGTGTCTGGTCAATTGCGGCGCGCCGCGGGCGATGTCCTTCCAACTCTCCGTGAGGCCGCCGTAGAGCCCCGCATCCGCCGTGAGCGCGGCCCATTCCGCTGCCGAGCGGGGAAACCAATAGAAGAACTTTTCGGGCAGATCGCGAGCTTCCATCGCCTCCGCAAATTCCTGCGCGATATCCGCTTCCGTGAGAACCACTTCCACTTTCATATTGAAAGACTATGGTAGCGCCGATTCCGAGCCGCGGCCGTACTGGCACTTTGGCGAGCACTCGCGCTTTGGCGAGCCAGGGAGCGGTCCAGCCGAGATCGCATTACCCACAGAACCAATGCCGTCCACTTGACGCATTGGGCCCAATTCGCTCTTGGCTGCCCACCGAGATGAAGAAGGGATTCGTTGAAGGACTCGTCTCCAAGAGACTTCTGGCCAGGAAGAAAGCGGCAAATCCGCGGGTCGGGCGTTTTGCGGTCAACTGGGCCGACGGGCCGTGTTGGTTGAGTCGGAGGCCTTGGTGATCGCGCCTTCGAGAGCTTCATTTATCCAATGGTGATGATCTGATTCAGCGTCTCGCATGCGAGAGCAAATATGTCTTCCGGAATCTGCCTCCACGGGTGAGGCTTTGCTTGCCGGACACGCCAGTCGAACGACTTGGGCTGGTGCCCGAGAATATAGCTCGCCTTCCCTCGGGGGCCGGCGAACTTCACAGCGAAGGGATTTGTTTCGTTGAACGCCGACGTCGTCATCGGCAGACCAATAACGATGCTGGTCCGCTCATTGAATGCCTTCGGAGAAAGGACCAAGAACGGGTGGATGTCCCTCATTTCGCGGCCGGCCTGAGGATTACAATTAATCCAAATCATGTCGCGCCGGTCGGGAGTCCAAAGCCTGCGCGCCGCCATCAAAGCACCTCATTCCCGGCGCGTCTTGTAGCCATGGCCTCACCGCCGTGCCGGTTCGGATCGAAACGGGCGAGTTTCTGCTTTAGTGTTAGTCGGGGTTCCCCGGCCGCCACCACTCGCACCGCCGAGTCCTGTGTCGAGACTTCAACGGGTTGCCCGACTTTGAATCCGACAGATCTGGCAATAGAAGATGGAATCCGTACTGCCAAGCTGTTGCCCCATCGCTGAAGCGTCAGAGTTGCTGTTTTCTCCAAATTAACCACCGTATAAACCAGTATATACGTTCGGTGATGGACAGCCGGCACGGCTTGGGAATTGGCCAAATCCTTAACTGCCGATTCGGGTGCGTGCCGGTGCCTCAAAACGGTACCACTTCACCCCGCGCGAACAAAGGCGCATGGTCGCGAGCACTCCTTGTCAGTAAGGTTTGGCGTAGGTCATCCCTTCGTTGACAGATTCAGGTTTGGCGTTCCGCGGACAAGTGATCGGCGATGATCTTCGCTCGTGAAGGCTCTCCCTCATTTTGTCGCTGTCAGGGACGGTAGAAGATCTTGTCGACAACGCGCGAAAGGGGCTGGCCACCGGCCGGCTCCCGCAATTGTCGATTGACTGCGCCGGGCGTATCGAGCCTGCTTAAATCGGGGATTGTCAGACCGTGGGTGTCCGAGAGCTTCCTGATATCCGCGAACAGTTCTCTGTTCATTGCTAGGAAATCTTGTGCCGGGCTGGAATACCCCGCCCTCTTCATTGCCGCTCTGGACTTGGTATCGAACGGCACGATGGAATCGTAGAAAAGCTGAGACCACATCTTTGCTTCATAGAGGTTGGTTACACGGGCCGCAACCAAGGGAATAGCCGAGTCACACAGGCCACACCCGCCGTATCTTTGCACCCCGTCGAGAGTAGATTGCCAGTTGGCCCGGAGGTTCCTCAGCGGTTCTACGGCGGCTTTCTGGCGACCTTTGAATAAGAAGCCGTCGAGCACTGCCCGCTCCACGCACTGACGTGAATTCGGGGGAATCCAGAGATTCAGGTACGTCGAAAGAAACGCCTGGAACGTGATTTCTTTAAGTCGATAATGGCCGGCACATGCGTGCCGCTTGCACCAGCAGTCGTCCCTGCATCCGCACGCTACCAACTCGTAGTCCGAACATATGGCCGATGCTTCTCCGTACACGTACTTTGCTCGACCACCGGCCGAGCGCCTGTTTGAGTCCACTATTCGTTGGCGGATTTCGTCGGGAGACAGCTCCGAGACATGGCCGCGTGACTTTTTTGTCATTCCAAACCCTATTTTATGACGTCGACCCCAGCGCTATGCCGTTCCGTTTTCATTTTGGCCGCGTTGTCGCCGACTCGTACACTGGCCCCAAACGGCGACGTGGGAAGTGCCGGGACGCTCGTCCCTTAGGCGAACCGTATTGCCTCTTAAATCAGAACCCCATCACCTGCATCCCCGCGTCCACGAACAAAATATTCCCCGTGACGCCGCGGCCCAGATCGCTTGCCAGGAACACGGCGGCATCCGCCACCTCGGCCGGGTCCGTGTTCCGGCGCAGCGGCGCGCGGCTTTCGACCACGTCCAGAATGCTCGAGAAATCCTTGACCGCGCGCGCCGAGGCCGTCTTGACCGGCCCCGCGGAAATCGCGTTCACCCGGATCTTCCGCGCTCCCAGGTCGCTCGCCAGGTAGCGCACCGACGCTTCGAGCGACGCCTTGGCCACGCCCATCACGTTGTAGTTCGTCACCACCCTCGTCGCCCCCAGGTAGGTGAGCGTGCTCAGCGATCCGCCCTCGGTCATCAGCGGCGCCACCGCGCGCGCCACGGCCACCAGCGAATAGGCGCTCACGTCCTGCGCTAGCAGGAATCCAGCGCGCCCGGTCTCCAGGAACGGCCGCGACAGGTCTTCTTTGTTGGCGAATGCCAGGCTGTGGACCACCGCGTGCATCGGTCCCCCGAGCCCGCCCAGCGACTCCGTCAGCGCCCTGAGTTCTTCGTCCTTGGTGACGTCGCAAGGCAGGATGGCCTTCACGTTCAGGTCCGTGGAGAGGTCCTCGATCGACTCCTTCTGGCGCTCGCCAAGATAGGTCAGGACCAGCGCGGCGCCCTCCCGCGAAAATGCCTGCGCGATCGCATACGCCAGACTCCACCTGTTGGCGATACCCAGGATGAGGGCGGTCTTGCCCTCCAGCAATTTAGACATGAATCTTTTACTCTAGCGCAAAGCCACGGGCCTCCCGCCCTGCTCCTTGCTGCGCTGCGCGGCGTCCAGGAAGGCGAAGATTTCGAGGGTCTCCTCGTTCGCCACCGGCGGCTTGCGCGTCGCGAAGAACTTCACGATCTCGATCACCAACGGCCGGTAGTCCGTGGCGGCGGCCGCCTTGGGATGGCTCTCCACCACCTCTTTGGCGCGGTATACCACGGCTCCGTAATCGCTGTACGGGCGGACGGCGCGGACCGAGCCGATGCGCCCGTCCTTCCATCGCCCCACCACCACGTCGGCGTCGGTTCCCGAGATGCGCGTCACCGTCTCGCAACCCGGACCCATGATGGTGTACAGCATTTCGACAGGATGGATGGCGTACCAGGCGAGGTCCAGGTAGTGATGCGGCTCGAACGGGCCCGGCCCCCACGTGGCGGCGCCGGTGGTGTCCGGGAATTTCATGCCGGCGCCTATGGCGCCGAACCGCAGGCTGGAGGAACTGAACCACGCGGTGCCCGACTCCTTGGCCAGCCGCGCGATCTCGCGGGCGTCTTCGAGCGTGGCGGCCAGCGGCTTGTCGATGAACAGCGGCTTGCCCGCCCGAATCACCGGCCGCGCCTGCTCCAGGTGCACCCTGCCATCCAGGCTCTCGAGCAGCACCGCATCCACCTTGGAAAGCAGCGACGGAATATCGGGCACGATCTCGACGCCGTACTTGGAGTGGATCTCCTCGGCGTATTGATCCACGCGCTTGAAGCTTTCCTCCAGGTCCTTGCTGCCGCCCTTGTAGGCCGCCACCACCCGCGCGCCCGCGACGTGTTCCGGCGCGGAAGCCTCGCCGTTCAGCAGCCTGGTGAACGCCGGGACGTGCGACGTGTCCGTTCCGATGATGCCCACGCGCAGGTCGGCGGCGGCGGCCGATAGCGCGCAATAGAGAAGAATTGGTATAGCTCTCACGTGGGCATTGTACACTGGGAACCGGCAGGCGGGAATGCCTGCTGCCACGCCGGCATGGATCTCACAACTCCGCTCACTTATGTCAAAGGAATCGGCCCCGCGCGCGCGGCCATGCTGGAGGCCAAAGGTCTCGTCACCGTCGAAGACCTGCTGGCCTATGTCCCCTTCCGCTACGAAGACCGCAGCAACATGAAATCCGTCGCGCAGCTCGCTCCGGGCGAGATGGCCACGGTGATCGCGGAAGTGCGCTCGGCCAAACTCTCCGGCTTCAAGCGCCGCAATCTGGGCCTCTTCGAAGCGCGCTTCAGCGACGCTTCCCGCGCCATCCTGGTGGGCAAATGGTTTCACGGCGGGTACCTCGCCAACGTCCTGGCCGAGGGCATGAAGGTGGCGCTGTACGGAAAGGTGGAGTTCGACAGCTACGCCGGGGAGCTGACCATGCTGCATCCGGAATTCGAAATCCTGGCGGGCGACGACGATGACGGCGAAGCCGCGCTCCACGTGGGCCGCATCGTTCCCATTTACGAAGCCGTCTCCAAGCTCACCACCCGGATTCTGCGCACCCTGACGCACCGGATTTTCGAATCGCTCACGCCCGAAGAAGACCACCTGCCGCAATTCCTGCGCGACCCGCTCAAGCTCCCCGACCGCTGGACCGCCCTGCGCCACACCCACTTCCCTCCGCCCGATTCCGACCTGCGCCTGCTCAACGCCTTTCGCTCGCAGGCGCAGTTCCGCCTGATCTTCGAAGAGTTCTTCTGGCTGGAGTGCGGCGTCGCCTTGAAGCGCAGCAAGGCCCGCACGCTGCCGGGGATCGCGTTCGAACTCACCGATCGCGTGCGCTCCCAGATCAAGGCCATGCTGCCTTTCAAGCCCACGGAGGCGCAGAAGCGCGTGATCCAGGAGATTGCCGGCGATATGAAGGAGCCGCGCCCCATGAACCGTCTCCTGCAAGGCGACGTGGGCAGCGGCAAGACCATCGTGGCCGCCGAGGCCGCGGTCATCGCCATCGAAAACGGCTACCAGGTGGCGATCCTCGCTCCCACCGAAATCCTGGCCACCCAGCACGGGCTCTACTTCAAACAGATTCTGTCCAAGCTGGGTTACGTTACGATTCTGCTCACCGGCTCGTTCAGCAGCCACGAAAAGGCGCAGCTCAAGAAGCTGGTGGCCGAAGGCCTGGCGCAGGTCGTCATCGGCACCCACGCGCTGCTCGAAAAGAATGTCGAATTCAAGCGGCTGGGCCTCGCCATCGTGGACGAGCAGCACCGCTTCGGCGTGCTCCAGCGCCTGGGCCTGGTGCAGAAGGGCGTGCATCCCGACGTGCTGGTCATGACCGCGACTCCCATCCCGCGCACCCTCGCCATGACGCTATACGGCGATCTCGACGTCTCCGTGATCGACCAGTTGCCGCCGGGCAGAAAGCCCATCATCACCAAACACGCCACCGACGATCGCATCGAGCAGGTCTACAGCTTCATGAAGAAGCAGATCGAAGAGGGGCGCCAGGCGTACGTCGTTTACCCCGTGATCGAGGAGTCCGAAACGCAGGCCATGAAGGCCGCGGAGAAGATGTACCAGCACCTCTCGCGCGAGGTCTTTCCCGGCCTGGCGGTCGGCCTGATGCACGGCCGCCTGGGCGCCGACGAAAAGGAATCGGCCATGCAGCGCTTCAAGGAGGGCGCCGTCAAGATCCTGGTTTCGACGACGGTCATCGAAGTCGGCGTCGATGTGCCCAATGCCAGCGTGATGGTGATCGAGCAGGCCGAGCGCTTCGGCCTCGCCCAGTTGCACCAGCTTCGCGGCCGGGTGGGCCGTGGCGCCGCGCAGAGCTACTGTATTCTGGTGACCGAGAAGATGAACGACAGCGCGCGCGAGCGCATTCGCACCCTGGTGGAATCGACCGACGGCTTCTACATCTCCGAGATGGACCTCCGGCTGCGCGGCCCCGGCGAGTTTTTCGGGACGAAGCAATCGGGCCTGCCGTCGCTGCGCGTGGCCAACATTCTGCGCGACACCGAGATTCTGGAGATCGCGCGGCGGGAAGCCGTCAATCTCATCGCGCGCCCGCCTTCGGAGGAGGACCTGCGCCGCGCGGTGGCCTACATCCGCGACCACTGGCAGCGCCGCTACGGCCTGGTGACGGTAGGCTGATGCGGGTCATCGCCGGAGAGTTCCGTTCGCGCCGCCTGAAGAGCATCCCCGGCGCCGCCACGCGCCCCACGCCCAACCGCCTGCGCGAAACCCTGTTCGACATTCTGGCGCCGCGGATGGAGGGCGCCACGTTCGTCGATGGCTATGCCGGAACCGGCGCCGTGGGCATCGAGGCGCTGAGCCGTGGCGCGTCCCACGCTTACTTTCTGGAACAGAATCGCGCCGCTCTGGACGTAATCCGCGAAAACCTGGCGTCGCTTGCGCTGGCAGGCCGCGCGACCGTGCTCACCGGGCCCGTGCTGCTGACCATCTCCCGCTGCCACGGCGAAATCGTATTTCTCGACCCGCCGTACGGGCTCGAGCAGGAGTACCCGGCCGTGCTGGAGGCCCTCGCTGCCGCGCCTCCGGGGTTGACGATCGTGCAGCACTCCGTGCGATTCGCTTTGGCAGAGTCTTACGGCGGGCTCAGCCGCACGCGGGTCGTGAAGCAGGGGGATAACGCTTTGAGCTTCTACTCGAGAGTGGATGAGTGTTGAAACCCCGCACCGGCCCCTATTCCAAAATGCCGGTCCCGATCAAGCTGAGCTGCATGAGAACCGTATCGATCCATCCGCCGAACTTGAAGCCAACCTCCTCCAGGACGCCCACGCGGCGGAATCCGGACGTCTCGTGCAGACGAATGGAGGCGGCGTTGCCCCGGCCGCCGATCACCGCAATCATCTGGCGATAGCCCCTGGCGCCGCACAGCTCGATTAATCGCGACAGGAGCAGCCGCCCGAGACCGCGGCCGGCAAAATCGCGATGCACATAAACGGAGTCTTCCACGGTGTATCGATATGCGGGGCGGGCACGCCAGGGACTCGCGTAGGCATAGCCCGAAACTTGCCCGTCGAGATCGGCCACGATATACGGGAATCCGCGGCCGGTCAGTTCCGACCAGTGCCGGACCATCTCCTCCGCGCCGGGCGGGTCGGTCTCGAAGGTGGCCGCGCTGTTGTGAACGTAATAGCTGTAGATGCCCGTGATGGCGGTGATGTCCGCTTCGGTGGCAGTCCTGACGAGCGGCTCTCCACTCATGGGTGCGGCTCGGGCTTGCGGGCGAAGGCTCCGAAGAGCGCGGTGGTGAAGATGCCGGCGCGCAGCGCGACCACCTCCTCGCGCAGGCGCGAGGCCAGCGTGTCGACATCCATTTCGGCGGCCGTGGCGAGGCCGAAACTCTCGATGGCGGGGAGCAGGCTGCGCACGGTTTCGGTCAGCATCTCGTAGGCCGGACTCCCGGGTCCTCCGGCGATGACGCTCTCCAAGCGGCAGTCGGGGGTCTCGAGCCCGGCTTCCAGCATCAGGTGGAAGAGGCGGAGGCCGATGTCGGGGTACGGAACGGCGCGGCCCATCACGCCGCCCACCACCTCATAAACGCTCCGGAGCAAGGGAGATTCCGGGTAGCTTACCGCGCCTCCGGACTTCACGAAGTAGCCTTCCTGAAAAGCGACCACGCCGCCCGGACGAACCAGCGACGCGGCGTGGCGGACAACGCCGAGCGGATCCCTGGTGTGGACCAGAATGAGCCGGCCGGCGAGGGCATCGTAAAGCTGCCCGGGACGATGCGCGGCGAGGTCCTCGTGGAGGAGAGTCACGTTGGCACGGCCGTCTTCGGCGGCGCGGCGGCCGGCGATCTCGAGCGCGGCGCCATCGATATCGATGCCGGTGACGTGGCCTTCCGGGCCCACGAGGCGCGCGAGGATCAACAACACTTCGCCGACACCGCAGCCCGGTTCGAGGACGCGCATGCCGGGGCCGATTCCCGCGCGCCGGAGAAACTGCTCCGTGAGAGGATTCAACACGAGGCCCTGGAGCGCCAGGCGGCGCCGCTCGTGGCCGGTGTGGCCCATCACGTACGAAGAGGGCGACGGTTGGGACATGGAGGTAATTCTATCGCGCCAGTGCCGCCTTCAGCGGCGCCGCGCGGCGATCACGCGCGGAATGCCCGACAGGTCCGGCTCGATTCGCACATCGTCCCAGGCGCGCAACAGGTTTGCCACGTAATCCCGGCTGCCGAATCCCAGTTCCAGAATGAGCCAGCCGCCGGGGCGGAGGACGCGCGGCGCGCCTGCCACGATGCGGTCGTAAATCTCGAAGCCGGTTTCCCCCGCAAAGAGCGCGACGTGCGGCTCCCAGTCGCGGACCTCGCGCTGCAAACCTTCGCGCTGCGCGACCGGGACGTAGGGCGGATTGGAGACGATCAAGTCCACGGTGGCCTCGCCGATAGCGGACACGATGTCGCACGCTACCAGTTCCACCGGCGCTCCCAGCCACCGCGCATTGGCGGATGCCACCTCGAGCGCCGCCGGTGAGATATCGGTGGCCACTGCCTCCAGGCCGGCCTCGAGCCGCAGCGTGATCGCCAGAGCCCCCGAGCCGGTTCCCACATCGAGCACCCGCTTCGCGCCGGCAGCCAGCCTCAGCGCGGCCTCCACCACGTGCTCGGTCTCCGGCCGCGGGATCAGAACATCGGCGGTGACGCGGAACTCGCGCCCGTAAAATTCCTGGCGTCCCGTGATGTACTGGGTGGGTTTGCCGTTCAGCCGCTCGTGCAGGTAGCGGCCGTAGTGCAGCCACTCCAGCTCGGCGAGCTCCTGTTCGGAGTGTGCGTATAGCCAGACCCGCTCGTGGCGCATGGCGTGGGCCAGCAGCACCTCGGCGGTCAAGCGCGGCGCGGCCACGGAGGCTTCGTCCAGCAGGCGCGCGGCCTGGAGCAGCGCGGTCTGTACGGTCATCAATCCGCGGCTGCGCCCTGCCCGCCCTCGTCGCCCAACTTCTTGGTGCGGTAATAGGTGGTGAGCGCTTCGATGATGGCGTCCAGTTTGCCGTCGATCACCTGGTCGAGCTGATGCAGCGTCAGCCCGATGCGGTGGTCGGTCACGCGGTTCTGCGGGAAGTTGTAGGTGCGGATCTTTTCGCTGCGGTCGCCCGTCCCCACCATGCTGCGCCGCTCCGCGCCCACAGCGGCCTGCTGCTTCTCCAGCTCGATTTCGTAAAGGCGCGAGCGCAGCACTCGCTCGGCCTTGGCGCGGTTCTTGATCTGCGATTTCTCGTCCTGGCAGGAGACCACCAGGCCCGTCGGCAGGTGGGTGATGCGCACGGCCGAGTACGTGGTGTTCACCGACTGGCCGCCCGGCCCGGACGAGCAGAACGTGTCGATGCGGATATCCTTGGGGTCGATCTTGATTTCGACTTCGTCGGCTTCCGGCAGCACCGCCACGGTGATGGCCGACGTGTGCACGCGGCCCTGCTGCTCGGTGACGGGAACGCGCTGCACGCGATGCACGCCGCTTTCGTACTTGAGCTTGCTGTAGACCTTGTTGCCGCTGACCAGCGCGATCACTTCTTTGAGGCCGCCCACGGCGGAATCGCTGTTGGAGGTGACCTCGATCTTCCAGCCTTGCGATTCGGCGTAGCGCGCGTACATGCGGAAGATCTCGGCGGCGAACAGGGTGGCCTCGTCGCCGCCCGTGCCCGCGCGGATTTCGAGCACCACGTTTTTCTCGTCCAGGGGATCCTTGGGAAGGAGCAGGACCTTGAGCTGTTCCTCGATGCGGGTCAGCTCCGGCTCGAGGCGGGCGATTTCCTCCTCGGCCATGGCGCGCAGTTCGGGATCCTGTTCCAACTGCATGGAACGCGCCTGCGAGAGGCTGTCTTCGGACTTTTTCCACTCGCGAAAGTTGCCCACGATCTCGGAGAGTTCGGAGTGCTGCTTGGTGATCTTGCGGTACTGCTCGGCATCGCTGATCACCGCCGGATCGGCCATCAGGCGGGTCAATTCCTCGAAGCGCTTTTCGAGCTGCTCGAGTTTGGGAGCGAATTGCATGGAGAGTTACGCGATGACCAGTTGCCCGCCCTGGGACTCTTCGAGCGCCATGGCGCCATCGAGCGCGCGAATGGCGACTTCCGTCTGGTCGCCGGCCGGAGGCTTGGTGGTGATGCGCTGCATCCACAAGCCGGGCGCCGTGACCCAGGCGAGGGCCGATCCGCGCCGTTTGGCGGCGAACCGGATGATCTCATAGGACAGGCCGACCACCAGCGGAATCAGCGCCACGCGGCACAGCAGCTTCAGCAGGAAGCCGTCGAAGGGGATCAACGTGTAGAACGGTATCGACAGGACGAAGACCACGAAGAGGAAGCTGGTACCGCAGCGCGGGTGGAACGTGGTGAACCGCTGCGCATTTTCGACCGTCACGGGCTGGCCCGATTCGAAGTTGAAGACCACGCGGTGCTCCGCGCCGTGGTACTCGAAGATGCGCCGGATGTCTTTGAGAAGCGAGAGCGTGTACAGCAGCGCCAGCAGGATGAACAGGCGGATGACGCCATCGGCCAGGTTGAACGCCACGCGGCCCTGGAGCACGGGATAGAACTTTTCGAGACTGGTGACGGCAAACAACGGCACGAATTTGTACATGAAGATGAAGAAGGCCAGCGAGAAGATTATGGGCAGCGCCATGGCCCAGCCCGGCACTTCCTTGGGCGCGTTCTTCCCGGCGAGGGAGGGATCGTCGAGGGCGGCGTTGGCGGAAAACCGCAGCGCCCGTCCGCCCAGCTTGAGCGCCTGGCCGATGGTTCCCACTCCGCGGAAAACGGGCAGCCTGAAAATGGGGTACTGTTCCGACATGCGGGCCAGGGGCATGTCTTCGGTGACTACTTCGCCGCCCGGCTTGCGGACCGCGACGCAGTAGCTATGCGGCGCCCGCATCATCACGCCCTCCATGACGGCCTGACCGCCGACGAGGGTCTCCTCGCCGCTTTCCAGGATGGGCAGCATTTGCAGATGGGTGAACAGGCGGAAGAAGATGCTTGGCGACACGGAACCTCTCTGTACCATTTCATTATATCAGTGGCGCAAGCCCGTGCTTCAATTATGCCGCTCGCCGTACAATCTTCCTATGGTGCATCCTGCCCTGATACTGGCCTTTTTGCCGGCTGCGGTTCTTGCCGCCGGGCTCCAGATCGACCACGTTACGGTGGCCGGCAACGATATCCAACAACTGCAGGCCGCCCTGCGGAAGGTCGGGATCACCCCGGTCTACGGCGGGCCCCACGCCAACGGGACGACCGAGATGGCCCTGGTCAGTTTCCCTGACGGCTCCTATCTGGAGTTGATGGCGATCCGGCCCGGCGCCGATGCAGGGCAGATCGGCAAGCACGTCTGGGCGAAGTTTCTCCAGGGCAATGCCGGCCCGTGTGCCTGGGCCGTGCGTGAAAAAGACATCGCCGCCGAGGTGAAACGGCTCCAGGGGGCGGGTATTTCGGTAGCGGCCCCCGAGCGCAGCGGCCGTCAACGGACCGACGGGGTGCGCCTCGAATGGGAGACCTCCGACGTCGGCGCCGGGCCGCGCGGCACGTTCTTCCCGTTCCTCATCCACGACCTCACCCCGAGAGACCAGCGCGCCTTTCCGACCGGCAAGCCCGTTACTCGCGATTTCCGATCCATCGCCAAGGTGGTGATCGCCGTTCACGATCTCGACGAGGCGGCGAAACGCTACCGCCAGGCGTACGGCCTTCCCGCGCCGATCAAACAGGTGGACAAGTCTTTTGGCGCCTATCTGGCTTCGCTGGGCGGCGGCCCCGTGGTGCTGGCGCAACCGCTCACCGCGGATTCGTGGCTGGCGGAGCGTCTCGACCGGTTCGGCGAAGCGCCGTGCGCCTTCATTCTGGACGCCAGCGAACCCGGCCGCTACCGGGCTGCGTCCAAGACTCGCTGGTTCGGCGCCGATATCTCGTGGTTCGACCCGGCGGTGCTCGGCTGGCGCCTGGGCTTCGAGGCTGTCAGCCACTGAGGAACTTGGGCAGTACGGAGCTGGCGGAGCGATTTGGACCCTCAAAAACTGCCGGGGCATGCTTGCCTTCTACCTCAAACTGCAAAAGCGCCGCGTTATCGAGGAGCGCGACGAGCCAGCCGAATCAGACGATCTGGATTCTGGGAGTAACTGGGTTACATTTCTTACGTGACAACCGAGACCCTCCGGGTGACATTTTAGATGACCCAATTCGGCCGATTGCAATCGCTGGAGCTACCGTATATAATCCTGACCACGAAATCCCGCCGCCCAGTGGGCGTCGGGGCGAGCAAGCGGAAGGGAGGTTTGGTTATGGCACTTCAGCGAATGGCGCAAGTCCTTAGCGCCTTAGTATTCCTATGCGGCTGCGTTTTCGCCCAATCTACAACCGGCACCCTGGTCGGGAGCGTGGTGGATCCCGTCGATGCCGCCGTCCCTGGAACCCAGGTCGAACTGAAGAATACTGCGACCGGCGCCATCACCACAACCACCACCGGAACTGAGGGCCTTTTTCGTTTCAACAGCCTGGTTCCCGCGACATACACCTTAACCATCAAGCCCGCCACGGGTTTCAAGACCTACACACAGGCGAACATCGATGTGACCGCGGATGAAGTCCGCGATTTGGGGAAAATCACCTTGGAAATGGGCACCATGACGGAAAATGTTGCGGTTACCGCGGTCGCCACTCCCATTCAGACGGCCTCGGGCGAGAACTCCAAGCTGATCGACAAGGACCAGTTCGCCAACGTCACGATGAAGGGCCGGGATCTTTTCGGCCTCATGCTCACGCTTCCCGGGGTAACCGTCACACAGGGCCAAACCACCACCGAGAGCAGCATCGGGTCGGTGCGCATCAACGGCGCCCCATACGCCAGCTCGAACTTCACCGTGGATGGAATCACCGACCTGGACACCGGCTCGAACGGGACCACGCACTTCGAGCCGAACATGGATTCCATTGCCGAAATGCGCGTGCTGACTAGCAACTACCAGGCCGAGTACGGCCGCAACACCAACGGCGTCATCAGCGTGGTGACCAAGGGCGGGAGCACGGAATTCCATGGCAGCGGCTGGGCCAACAAGCGGCATGAGATGTTCAATGCCAAGAGCTTCTTCCAGAACTACAACGGCCAGCCGAAGAGCGTCTACCGCTACTTCATGGGGGGCTACAGCATCGGCGGCCCCGTCTACATTCCCAGGCTGTTCAATACCCAGAAGAAAAAGCTTTTCTTCTTCTGGTCGCAGGAGTACACCGTTCAAAAGCCGGCGACTCTGTCGGGATACGCCAACATGCCCACGGCAGCGCAGCGGGCGGGCGACTTCTCCGGCTACACCGACCAGAACGGCGTGCCGGTTGCGCTCACCGACCCCACCACCGGGAACCCGATTCCCAACAACAACCTCACGGGTCTGATGGCTTTGAATCCAGCGGCCGCCAAGGCCGGTCAGGCGATCCTCGATGCCATGCCGTTGCCCAACATCTGCGGCCAACCCGGCGTTGCCTCCACCGGCTGCATCCAGGACGCGCAATTCGCCAGCCAGCGATACCAGCGCAACTATTACTGGCAGTACAACGAAACGCACCCGCGGCGCAACGATACCCTGCGCATCGACTACAACATCACTCCCAAGCTGAACACCTGGGTGCGCTATATCAATGACTACGACCTGGACACTACTGCCACCTTTGGCGCGCTGAAGAACTCCTCGGGCCAGTTCGCTCCTTTGGCCATCGATCACCCCAACCCCGGGCATGGTTACGGCGTAGGGATTACTTACACGATCAACTCCACCATGGTCAACGAGTTCACCTTCGGCAAGAGTTACAACACTTGGGACTACTATGCGCACGACCAGTCCCAAATCGACCGTTCGACCATGGGCAATCCCCCGTCGTTCAACAACTTCGCGACCGATCCGAATTTCCAGGCCGATCAGAACAAGCCGCGCCCCACGCTCTCGCCGGGCAGCCAGAATTTCCAGGTCGGCATCCCGGATGTCAGCTTCGGCGGCGGCCAGGAACCCAATGAAGCCAGTTACAGCGCTCCATGCAGCGGCGATTGTCCCTACACCAACTGGAACGACATCTACAGCTTCAACGACAATCTCAGCAAGGTGATCGGCCCGCACAACCTCAAGGCGGGACTCTATTACGAGCGGACCGGCAAGGTGGAACAGAACCAGTTCAGCAGTCCGTACCTGGGGTCCTACAACTTCGCCAGTTCGTCGGCCATGCCGAATAACACCCAGGACGGGTACGCGAACGCCTTCCTGGGGGACTTCAACAGTTACAACGAGGGGGGGGCGCGTTGTAGGGAACTATTGGTTCACGGACGTCGAGGCCTTCATTCAGGATAACTGGCGTGTCAGCCGGCGGATGACCCTCGACGTGGGAGTCCGGTTCTACCATCAACTTCCCACCGAGAACCTGGACTACAACACTACCGAATGGGTCCGCTCGTCCTACAATCCCGCGCAAGCCATGCGGCTCTACCTCCCGGGTTGCACGGTGTCCACGGCCACCAAGGCCTGCCCGACTGCCAACCAGATCGCGGTGGATCCGGTGACCGGATCGAAGACGTTCTTTGCTCTCAACGGCACCCTCGTACCGGCTTCCGTGGGCGGCTATGCCACCACCCCGGTGCCCGATCCAGGCATGGAAAGGGCCACCGCCAGCAATCCCAACCTTCCGCTGACGCTGTGGACGGTGCAATCGGTTCTCCCCGCTTTCCGGTTCGGGCTGGCTTGGGATGTATTCGGCGACGGCAAGACAGCCATCCGCACTGGCTTCGGGCAGTTCTACAACCTCAGCTCGACGCAGAACGCCCAGAACTTCTCCGGCAACCCGCCGGATATCTACAACCGGGCGGTTTATTACTCCACCGTCGACCAGATTCCCAGCCTGGCGTCGAGCGCCGGAATTACGCCCATCACTCCCGGTGGGACGGTCGGCGACCAGAAGGTGCCGGGAACTTACAACGGGAGCTTCATGATCCAGCAGAAAGTCGGCTTCGGGACTGTCCTTGAAGCAGCTTATGTGTTTAATATGAGTAAACATAGATCGCTGACACACCAGATCAACGCGGTTCCCATGTTCGCGGAGTACAATCCCGCTAACTACAACCCGAATGTGGCCTATCTGCCCTCCAATACAAGTGGCAAGAACCTGAACGACAATTATTTCCGGCCCTTGCCCGGCCTGGGTGCCCTGACCTATATCGACTATGCCGGTAGCAGCACTTACAACTCCCTGCAAGTAAGCGTACGGCGCAACTTCACGAGGCACCTCTCGTATGGCTTGGCGTACACCTGGTCCAAGACGATGAGCGCATTCGGCGCTTCGGAGTTCCCGACCCAAAGTCCCTACTTCACGGACAGCCGCAACTACGGGCCGGTGTATCAACCCACTCCGCACGTTCTGGTGGTCAACTATATTTACGAGCTGCCCAACCTCGGGGAGAGGTTGAAGTTCAAACCGCTGGGGTGGGTCACGGATCATTGGACCATCTCCGGCATTACCCAGTGGCACAGCGATCTTCGGGTCGCCGCCCCGGGCATCTCCTTCACGGGCAACACCTCCACCAACCCGCTGATGAACTGGACCGGCAGTTATGCGAGCGGGAACGAAGCGGCCAGGATGATAGTGACGGGAAACCCGCAGCTTCCTTCCGGCCAGGTGTCGTTCGCCGGAAATACCACGCTCGTTCAGTCCCCCGGCGCCAATGCCAACGGGACGCCCGGCAACCAGATCCTCAACGAAAGCGTATTCGTGATTCCCTTCCCGTGCAGTTGGACGCCGGGACCGACTCCGCAGCAGGGCATCGGGCAATCGCTGTCCTGTTTCGGAAACGCCGGAGCCGGCAGCATCATCCCCCTCCCCGGCACACGGATGTTCAACTCCGATGTAACATTCGGCAAAGCCTTCCATATCAAGGGCGAGAAGCGCCAGATCCTGTTCCGGGCGGAGATGTACAACATCTTCAACCACACCCAGTTCAGCGCAGCCAACATCGCCCCTTCCTACTCCTGGCCTCTCTGGCAGGCTGGCGTCCTGCAGCAGACCAACGCCAACCTGGGCCGCTACACCAGCTCTTTGGCACCGCGGCAGATGCAGATGTCGCTGCGGTTCCAGTTTTGAGTTAGTGTAGTGCGGCAGTTCCGTCCGGCCGGTCAGACGCTCAGCGTCTTCAGATAGGCCACGCTCTGCACCGTGAGATCCCAGTTCTGCTCGACGAAGTAGTTCTTCAGCCCACCGGTCTTCGCGGCAGCGAAGATTTTGGCCCAGTCGAGGCTGTCCTTTCCGACTGCCAGCCCGGCACGGCCGCCGGCTCGTCCACCGGCCCGTCCCCCGGGTGCGCCTTGCGCCCCTCTCGCCGCCGGCAGCGGTGCGTTCAGGTCCACGCCCTGTAAGTGCATCGAGATGAAGCGCCCGGGGTACTTGGTGAAGTACATCACCGGGTCTCCGACGGTTCTCATCGCAGACATCTGGAACTGCATCTTCACCAGCTTCGGATCGAGCAGTTCCAGCAAGACTTCGTAGGTCAACCGGTCATCGACCTTGGAGAGCTCGAAACCCTCGTCGTGCAGGATCTGCTGAAGACCGGCCTTGGCCGCCTCCGCGCCGATCTTGTTATATTGGTCCGCCGCTCTCTTTACGGCATCCATTGTGGTGACGCCGTTCTGCATCTGCCCGCCAAGGCTCGCCGTGCCCATCTGGGTCATGCCAATGTCCTTGGCCCAGGCAATCATCTCCGGTTGCCGGGTCCGGAGCTCATTCATCTCGAAGTGAGCGCTCGGACACTTCAGACCATGATCCTCCAATACTTTCCTGGTCTGCTTCCCGTCGGACAAACTGGCGAACTCGGAGTACCCCGGCGAGCACAACTCCAGGCTCCCAACGCCAAGGTCGGCCATATCCTTGCACAGCCCGGCAAAATCGCCGTCCTTAATTCTCTGCCGATGCGGATACGTCTGGCTCCCGATGGGTATCCCAAGCGGATTCCCATGCAGTCCCCGTGCGGCCGCGCAGAGCAGCCCCGCCGCAGCGACATCCGACGCCGATCTCCTGACAAACTCTCTTCTCGTAGTTGCAGGCACGCACACCTCCTGATGAATGAAAACAGTCCGGAGCGCGGATCTCCATTCGCATTCCGGCCGGACACAGACAGTATCCACCTCTGGAACTCTTGAAACAAGGCCAACCCGCAGGCGTCTGTCTGGCCTCCCGCGGCTGAAACCGTCCTGCGCCTCTCCCTGATGTATACTGTGGTCGCGTGGGAAGTCCACGCATGAATCCTGCCTCGTCTGCGCGCTCGCGCCGGCGAGTGAGACTACGTGCCGATCCGCCATTCAGGCCCGACAAAGGAGATGCAGAATGGTTCCCAAAGAGGATATCAACCGTCGAGAATTTCTAGCCCCCGCAGCCGCTGGAATAGCGCTCACGCTGGTTCCGAGACACGTGCTGGGCGGGCCCGGATACGTCGCGCCAAGCGATAAGATCACCCTGGCCTACATCGGTTGCGGCACTCAGGGAACCAGGGAGATGCTGCGGCTGATCGCGACCCCTGAGGTGCAGATCATTGCCGTGTGCGACCCCGTCAAGGACGGTACGAATTACGTCGACTGGGACAAGACCGGCATTCGCGACAGCGTGCGCAAGGTTCTGGACAAACCCGGTTGGGGAGCCGGAGTCAGCGGGATACGCGGCGGCCGCGATATGGCCAAGGAGATCATCGAAACCTATTACGCGAACAAGAGGTCGGCGGAGAACTTCAAGGGAGTTGCCTCCTATGCGGATTTCCGGGAGCTGCTCGAAAAAGAGAAGGACCTCGACTCCGTCAAGATCATGACGCCCGACCACCTGCACGCGACCATTTCGATTGCCGCCATGAAGAAAGGCAAACACGTGCTCGTGCACAAGCCCCTGGCCAATCGTGTGGCGGAAGTCCGCATGGTGGTGGATACGGCCCGCAAGACGGGACTGGCCACGCACCTGCTGGCTTGGAGGGCGCCTCTCACGGCGGTTCGACAGATGATCCTCGACGGCGCCATCGGCAGCTTGAAGGAAGTGCACAATTGGACCGACCGGCCGTTCTGGCCCCAGCAGCTCGCCCTTCCCACCGACCGGCCGCCCATTCCGGCAAATTTCGACTGGAACCTGTGGCTGGGACCCGAGCAGGATCGTCCATACCACCCAAACTACACGCATGCCGTATTCCGCGGCTGGTACGATTTTGGCGCCGGCAGCATAGCAGATATGGGCAACTACAGCATGTGGCCTATTTTCATGGCGCTCGACCTGCCCGTTCCGAACAGCATCGAGGCGCAATCCAGCTCCAGTTGCGAGATCAACGACCAGGTAAGCACGGTCAAGATGAACGACTTCGCTTTCCCGTACGCCAACCGCGTGTGCTTCAAGTTCGCGGCCCACGGCCAGTGGCCGGCGATGAAGCTGTATTGGTACGACGGAGGGATGCGCCCCTTCACGCCGGACGAACTGTTGGAGGACGGCAAGTCCATTCCGGCGACCGGGACTTTGTTCGTCGGCGACAAGGGAGTGATCCTGAACAACGAGATCATTCCGGCGAAGAGGATGCAGGAGTATCGCGCCGCCAAGGGTCTTCCGCAGCCCCAGGGGGGCCGGGGAGGCCGCGGGGGCGGCGGCGGCGAATCTGAGTGGATCGCGGCTTTTAAGGGCGGACCGGCATCGCAAGGCAATTTCCTGAATGCGGCGAATTGCTCCGAAGCCATTGCTCTGGCTGGGATGGCGATCCGGTACAGCAGGAAGGTCTTCAACGAAAACCGCTGCGCGCCGGCGTTGCTGTGGGACCAGCAGAATATGCAAGTCACCAATGTGGCTGAGGCAAACCAATACCTCACCCGCGAATACCGCGACGGATGGAAGCTGACGAGCGCATAGGGAAACGTGCAGTGGCCGCTGACGTTTATCCGACTTGAAGGCTCTGGCCGGTCGCCACTTACTTGAGAAACTGGGCTGCGTTTTCTTTCGTAACCAACGTCTCGCCGACGTCGATCCGTTTCTCCACCGGTTCGCCCCGCGCCGCCTGCAGCGCGGCTTCGACCGCGCGCCGGCCCAGCATCTCGGGATACATCGCTACATCGCCCGCCAGACGGCCGGCTTCCACGGCTCGAACCGCTTCACGGGTCGCATCGATGCCAATGACCGCGATTTTGCCTGTCAGATTTCGAGCGGCAATCGCTTCCACGGCTCCCAGCGCCATCTGGTCGTTCCCGGCGAAGAGGGCAAGCAAATCGGGATATCTGGTCAAAAGATTCTCCATAACCGACATAGCCAATGCGCGCTCGCTGTTCGCCGGCTGCACGGCCACGCACTCGATTCCCGGCGCATCCCGGATGGCATCCCGAAAACCAGCCACACGATCTTCATGGGTTGTGACCCCCAGGATCCCGCGGATCACGGCCACCTTGCCCTTGCCGCCGAGAATCTTGGCGATATACTCCCCGGCAATGCGGCCGGCCCGGCGATTGTCCGATCCAACGTAACTCAGCTTGGACGGCCAGTTGATGTCCGTGTCAAAGATAACCACCGGGATTCCGGCCGCACGGGCACGCTCGAAAACGGGAATCAGCTCGGCTGCGCCCGTGGGCGCGACGGCCAGCGCGGCCACCCTTTTGGTGATCTGATCTTCCAGAATGGAGACCTGCTGGTCGATATTCACCTCGCGCTCCGGCGCCAACACCGCCAGCCGGACGCCGGGATTGGCTTTGGCGGCTTCCTCCGCGCCGGCTTTGACGCGCTGCCACCATTCACTGTCGAGAGCCTTGGCCACGACCGTGATATCGACTGTTTTGTTGGGGCTCCCCCGCCCACAAGATCCTGACACAAGAGCACTGATGCTCACCGCAACGGCCAGCGCGTGAAAACGCCTGATTGTCATGATTGGTGCGGTTCTGCCGCCAACTCCTGGACATCCACGGCGCGGCCTTCGAGCATCGACAGGTTCGCGGCCAGGGCGATGCGCAGCGCCGCCATGGCATCCGCTCCTGTGATGGAGGGCTGGAGGCCTTTTTGCACATGCTCCACGAAGTTCTGGATCTGCGCGAGGTAGGCGTTTTCGAACCGCTCCATGAAGTACGGCACGGCGTCGTGCGTGATGCCCTCCGGAGTCAGCATCAGGATCGGGGTTTGGCGGTAGTAACCGATTTGAATCGAACCTCTGGTTCCCCATATTTCGCCGCGAATGTCATATCCCCAAGCAGCATTGCGGCTCAGTTGCACCACGCCCAAGGCGCCGTTCCGGAACACCAGATCGACGATTGCATTATCGATATCGCCCACGGACTTCATTTCAGGGTATGCCAGAATCCCGCCGATTGCATGCACCTGCTTCACATCTCCCATGTACATGCGCGCTACATCAAAATCGTGAACGCCCATATCGGCGATCAACCCGCCGCTCACCTTGGGATCGCAGAACTCGATCGGGGGCGCGTAAGGATCGCGTGAGATGGATGTGAACATAACGGGCTCGCCGATAGCTCCAGCTTCGAGCTTGCGTTTCGCGGCAAGGTAACCGGCGTCGAAACGGCGTTGAAATGCCATCTGGAAAAATACGCCAGTGGCCACCACCGTTTCGAGCATTTCGCGAGCGTCATCCAGGGTGAGAGAAATCGGTTTCTCGCAGAAGATCGCCTTTCCACTTTTTGCCGCGTCCATCACGACTTGCTTGTGAGTGCTGGTGGATGTGACGATGGCTACCGCATCAACCTGGCGGTCGCCCAGCAGATCCTGGTGATTCGGGTACCACCGCGGGACTCCCAACTCGCCGGCGAACGATTCCGCAAGCCCCGCCTTCTGGTCCGCGACCGCAACCAGGTCTACGCCCGGCACGCGGCGGGCGAGGTATTGGCCATACATGCGGCCGAGCCGGCCCACGCCAATCAGCCCTACTCTCAGTCTTGTCATCCTATTGCTCCGTCCTTTCTATGAGAATGCCAGAAGGCCTCTTCCGTATCCTGCTAGCCGGCGCTGCCCCTCTCGGCGGCGCGCTGGCGCACGATGTCCACCCAGACGGCAGCTACGATCACGATCCCGATCACTACCGTCTGCCATGCGCCGGACACGTTGAGGAGGTTGAGCCCATTCCGCAATACGCCCATGATGAGCACGCCCACCAAAGTCCCGCTTACGGTGCCGACGCCGCCTAAGAAGCTGGCGCCGCCAATCACCACGGCGGCAATCGAATCCAGTTCGCCGCCCACCCCGGCCAGCGGAAAGCCAGAGTTCATGCGGCCCGCCAGGACGACGGCGCCGGCGGCCGCGGTCAGGCCGCTCAGCGCATAGACCAGAACCAGACGGGCATCCACTGGAACTCCGGACAACCGCGCCGCCTGCTGATTACCGCCGATAGCATAGACGTCGCGCCCGATCGTGGTACGACTCAGGAACACGTGGAACGCCCCGCAAAACAGCGCCACGAGAATCACCGGCGCCGGAATCCAGCCAATCGAGCCCGCCCCCCAAAACCGGAACCCGGAGGGCAGCTCGGAAATCGGAAAGCCACCGGAAATGACCAACGCCAGACCGCGTGCCACGTTCATCATGCCGAGCGTCGGAATGAATGGGTGCGGCAAGTGGAGCTTGGTCAGCAGAAGCCCGTTGACGGCGCCAAGCGCCGAGCCGATTGCCAGCGTAGCCACTACGGCGATCGGAGGAGGCACACCCGCGTGCATCAACAGCGCCACCGTAACGCAACAGAGTCCCAGGATCGAGCCCACTGACAAATCGATGCCGGCGGTGATAATGACGGCCAACTGCCCCAGCGAAACGAGCGCGTTGACGGCGGACTGGCGGAGGACGTTGAGCAAGTTGGCGGCTGTAAGGAACCGGTCGGACGCGGCGCCCAGCGCCCCACAAAGAATCAGGAGGCCCAATAAAGGGCCGAACCTCCGCAGCAGGCCGGCCGGGGATAGGGCCTGGCGAGGCTTCGCCGCGGGCCGCTCGGCTTCACTCAATTGTCGCCTCCGGTTGCCAGGTGCATGATTTTTTCCTCGGTGGCTTCCGCGCGGGCCAGTTCCCCGGCGATGCGCCCGCGGTGCATGACAACGATCCGGTCCGCCAGTCCGGTCAATTCTTCGAGCTCGGAAGAGGCCATGAGTACGGCCGCGCCCCCGGCGGCCAGCGTTCGGATCATATCGTAGATCTCGGCCTTCGCCCCCACGTCGATACCGCGTGTGGGTTCATCCAGGAGAAACACGCAGGCGCCGGCGACCAGCCACCTGGCCAACACTACTTTTTGCTGCGTGCCGCCGCTCAGATAAACCACGGGCTGGCTCAATCCCGCCACTTTGATGCGCAGGGCGCCAACCCATTGCTGCGCCGCCCGCTCCTCTTGGGCGCGGCGGATAAAAAATCGGGTGCGCCCGCTGGACAGCGCGATATTGTTCAGCACGGAAGCGCCCAACACCAGGCCTTTGGTCTTCCGATCGTCGGGCACCAGGGCGAGGCCGTTGCGGACCGCGTCCACGGGGGTGCGTAGTCTCACCCGCCGGCCGCCCACAAAAACCTCTCTTGCGGGACGAGTGTCCTCGCCGGTCATTTTCCAATTGGCTCGGCGGGCCCCGAACAACCATTCCAGCAATCTCGTTCGTCCCGCTCCGGCGAGTCCCGCCAGACCCACGATCTCTCCGCGATGGACGGTCAAACTGATGGAACCTTCGATCCGCAAAGCTTCCTCGGATCGTGCGCTCCCCGATGCCGCCGATTCCAGCCGTTCCTTCAGCTCCCTTCCGATCATGGCGCGGACCAGTTCTTCGTGCGTGACCTGCGAGGTCGGCTGCGTCAGTACGTGCTTGCCATCGCGCAGCACTGTCACGCGGTCCGAAATTTCGAAGATTTCCTCGAGCCGGTGAGAAATGTAGATCAGGCTGACACCGCGGGCACGCAACAGCCGGATGGATCGGAACAAAGACTCCGCATCGTGGTCGGCCAAGGGAGCGGTGGGCTCATCCATGATGATCAACCGGCTTTCGAAAGCCACCGCGCGGGCGATTTCCACGAGTTGCCGCTCCGCCAGGCTCAATTCCGCAACGGGCCGCCGTGATTCGATCCCGCGCCCCAATTCTTCCAGGACCTGGCGTGTCCGCTGGTGCATCTCGCGGAAATTCACGAGGCCGCGTGTAGCCGGGTGGCGGCCCAGAAAAACGTTTTCCGCCACGCTCAACTGCGGCACGAGCGCCAGCTCCTGGTGTACAAAGCTGATCCCCAGCGCCTGCGCGTCGCGCGGCCCCTCGAGGCGGACAGGGCGGTTCTCCCAGAACATTTCTCCCGCATCCGGGCGCACCACGCCGCTCACGATGTTCATCAGCGTCGACTTACCGGCGCCATTCTCGCCCACCAGCGCATGCACCTCTCCGCGCCGCAGGTCGAAGGTAACCGACTGCAGCACTGGTATCCCGCCGAACGATTTCGAGATGTTGCGAACCTCCAGCAACAGGACGGATTGATCCACGTGGTTACACCGTTCAAAGTATAGTCCTGGCAGTCTCGTTAAAGCATTCCACCTGCGCTGTCATCATGCCGCGTGCGGAGCCATTTCGATAGCATCTTGGACCTGCTCATGGAATGAGTCACCCGGAAGACCGCCCCGCCACAGGTCACACCCGGCTCCGACTCGGTGCGGAAGCGGCGCTCCGCACCGAACCGGGAGGCTGACCGGGCGGCCTGCCGGCAATTAGAAAATCAGCTTCAGGGCGAACTGCCCCTGCCGCGACGGGTAGGTGGTGCGGATGGTGCCGAAGGCGGCGTTGGTCGTTTGTGTGTTCGGTATTCCGAAATTCGTGTGGTTCAGGACGTCGAAGAACTCCGCCCGGAATTGCAGCCGCGCCCTTTCGCGGAGCCGGAAGTTCTTGTCCACTGAAAAGTCCCACTGATCGAAGTTGGGAGCGCGGAACGAATTTCGGCCGACATTCCCGTACGGCGCGCTGGCGGGCGGCGTGGTGAATGTGTACCCGGCGAAATAGGTGTTCAGCATGGCGGAGCGGCTCTGGCTGGTGGCATTGCCGGTAACATTGGGGCGCAGGAACGGCTGGCCGCGATAATCGTTGGAAAGGGAGCTGACAATGTTGGCCCCCGACGCGCTGTAAGTCACGTCGAGCGGTGTGCCCGTGTGAGCGGTGTTGATGCTGGTGAGTTCCCATCCGCCCGCAAACGCATCCAGTACGGGATTGATGTTGGCGCCGTATTGGCGGCCTTTGCCGAAGGGAAGCTGGTAGACCACGCTGGTGACATTGTTGAGCTTCACGTCAAAGCTGGAGGGCCCTTTTTCCGCCGCCAGGTCGCGAATATTCTGGGGATTGGCCTGGTAGTAGCCCGCGTAATACTCGAGCGCCTGCTCGGAATCACCCATTGCTTTCCCCCAGGTGAACGAGTTCAGCACGTACAGGCCCTTCGAGAAACGGTGCTCCAGACGGGCCGAGAGACCATTGTAGTGATTGTTACCCGCCGGATCGAGCCACGTAATCGGCCCGAAAGTCGGTATTGGCACGCGGGCGGTGACCGGCAAGCTTTGGCCCGGCTGGTTAGGAGATGCCTGATTGTAATCGGCGATGATCGGAAGCCGCAGGCTGTGGTTTCCGTTGTAGGACAGATCGAGTACCGTATCTTTGGGGAGTTGGCGCTGCACCGAGAAGAACCAATTTTGTATGTACGGCCATTTGCTGTCCGGTGGAGTGTAGACGACGTTGGAAACGGCCGGATTGAAGCTCGAAGGACTAGAAATGCCCGTGGTAAAGCTGTTCTGGGTTGTCAGGAAACTCGCGGGCACGGGGCCGCCCGCGGGGATCGACTGGCTGAGGACGCCGAAAAGGGCCTGAGGAGCATTGATCCCCTCCTGGGCGCTTCCGGGCCGGTTGAAGAAAGTGTAGCTGATCCCATATCCGCCGCGGAGCACCGTTTTCGAGTTGACGCTGTAAGCCAGGCCAAGCCGCGGCCCATAGTCTTTGTAGTCGGGATTGACCAGGCCGCGGTTAAACAGGCTCCCGCCGGTGGCCTTGACCATCGTGTTGGTGGTGGGGTCGAAATTGGAGTAATTGTTGTCGCGCTCGTACAGCGGCGACGCGAACTCCCACCGCAGCCCGGCGTTCAGAGTAAGCTTCGCGCTCAACCGATAATCGTCCTGAAAATACATCGAATGCACGTATTGCCGCAGATTGACGACCGTATAGCTCCCCAGGTTGATCTGGTTCGGCGTGCCGAACATGAAATCCGCGAGGCTATAGCTGGTCGCGTCGCTCGGCACCGAGCAAGTGGAAGGCTGGCCGAGTTGCGCGCAGGTGGGCTTGCTGAATCCCCCGCTGTACGTGTCTTGACCATAAAGCGGATTGGTGTCCAGAATCTCGGTGTGGATCAGCAGGAATTGGTAACCCACTTTGAGAGAATGCCGGCCCAGTGTCCTCGAATAACTAAGTACCGGATCCCAGGACGTGGGATTTTGGAACTGCGGATTGCTCGTTTGCCGGCCCAGGGCAGTGAGTCCGGTGATGGTCTGCGTGTTGATTCCGCCGGTGAGACTGGGTGTCGCCGGCAGGCCTTGAAAACCGCCGAACATGGCAGACATGCTCGGGCCGCCCAAATACGGCGGCACCTTGCCGCCCAGGATATGGGAGAAACCCAGGCGAGCCTGGAAAAGCGAGGTGGGCGTGACGGTCCAGGTGTAGCCTACCGAAGCGTTCTGATCGGTCACGTGAATGTAGCCGTTGCCGCCCCCGCCGGACGGCCCGGTGAGGTCGGGTTGGTAATACTGGAGGTCCTTGCGCTGGCTGAAGCGCAGGAACGCCGACATGCGATCGTTGATCTGGCCGTCGAGTTTCGCGTCGAACTTGTCTCCGTAGTCGCGGATGAGCAGCAGCGCCTCGTCGTTGTTGGAGCGTCCGGGCCCATTGGTTGGCGGCAGCCCGCTCAGGACCGTAGCGGCGAACGGATTCAACTGCGCGACCGGGATCTGCGTGTTCGCCGGATAGACGACGCCGGTCAGGGGATTGACGACCGCCACGGGGAGGATGCCCTGGCGGTCCGTCATGCTGGGGATGGAGTCGAAATTGAGATAGCGCTGCAGTTGGCGGAAGCCTTCGTAATCGGCGAAGAAGAAGAGCCTGTTCTTGACAAAGGGTCCGCCGATGGTGGCGCCGAATTGGTTGCGCTGGAGGGTGGGCTTCACGAAGACGGCGGGACTGAAGAGGAAGCCGGTGGCGTTCAGGTCCGTGTTGCGGAGGTACTCGTAGGCGGTGCCGTGCACCTGGTTGGTTCCGGACTTCATGACGGCGCTCACCACCGCGCCCCCCACGCGCCCGTATTCGGCGCTGTAGTTGCTGGTGATGACCCGGAACTCGGCGAGCGCGTCCGGAGACAACTGCACCAACTGGGCGGAATAGCCTTGGTTGCTGGTCCCATAGGCATTGTTATCCAGGCCGTCCAGCAGAAAATTGTTATACGTGCTGCGCATTCCGTTTACGTTGAACGCACCCTCGCGCGGCGTGCCGCTGGGCGAGAAGGTGGCCGAGATCGGAGACTTCACGGCGTTTGTCGATAACAGCGCCAGGTCCGCATAATTGCGGCCGTTGAGCGGAAGTTCCGCTACCGCCGCGATGCCGACCACCTGGCCGTGTTCGCTGGAATCCGTCTCCAGCGCGGCCGCCGCGCCCGTCACTTCCACGGATTCCGAAACGGCGCCGACCTGCATGGAGACATCCACGCGCTGCCGCGCGCCCACCGCAACCTCGACGTCCGTGGCGGTGAACTTCGAGAATCCGGTATGCTCCACGATAATCGTGTAGCGGCCGACTTTCACGTTGAAGAAATCGAAGTTTCCGCCCTCGTCGGTGCTGGTTTGCACCTTGACGGCCGTGTCCTGGTTGGTCAGCGTGACGGTGGCCTTCGGCACGGTCGCACCCGACGGGTCGCGCACCGTTCCCAGAACTTCTGCATTTTCAAACTGGGCGAAAAGCGCAGTCGCGATCAGAAAACACCCGAAGAACAGCGTTATCTTTGAGAAATTGTTCACGGCCTAACCTCCAACAGATTGTCTCAAGCATGTATTGACGGATGTTTACATCCGGGTTACAGGTGCGTGACACTCGTGGAGCCGCGCGTCGAAGCAGGCTGGAAATCGCGCGCATTCGCTCCACGGTTGTCATGCGTCCTCTCCTTTGGAAACTGCCGCGGTATGGGCCACCGGGTGCTGTAAAGGACCGGCGGCGCCAAGTTTCAAGCTCCACGTCAGTGAGAGTAACAGAATGCCCGGAAAAGTGGAAACCAGGATCCCACAACGCGGCGTTCCGTCCTTCGAGTATATAGTGCGCCTGCGCGAAATCCGGTTGCCAGGCCACCGTTCGCAGACCGGCTTCGATAGCCCCATCGATCCGGTTCTGGCGCAGGTCGTCCCGGGTCGTTGCGGTGGATGAAGCGCAGCGCATACACCGCGCCTGGCGATGAGTTGGCGTACCGGCCTCCCCGCACGGTGTCGCTTTCCACAACCAGGCGGGACTGGCACTCCGAAAATACAATGCACTATATAGCTGATTCTAAGAGGCTTATGGAGCTGGCGGAGGGGCTTGAACCCCCGACCCTCTGATTACAAACTACAGGGTCGGGCGCCTGAGGGCGTGCGGCATGGAAATAAATCAACCACTTACGGCCTGGCGAGTGTCGCGAATGTCGCCCGTGTTCAAGCCCGTGGCTCCCTCGGTGGCTTCCTCTCCCCTCTTAGACCGCACCCTCTGGCTTTCAGCGCGTCCTAGGCGCCGGATGTCGTGACGGGGGATCCGCGTTGCCGCCAAATCAGGACTGAGCATCCACCAATCGGGCACCTGGTACCGTCCCGCGCGTTGCTACAGGGCGCGCCGCACGCCTCCAGGTCCTCCAAGCGGCAGGTCCCCGGCATTGGTCAGTGCCCAGTAGCCTGGCAGGCGGGTCGCCCAGTTCCGGTTCGCGCAATGGCGCGGCCGCCTGGAGAGGATCGAGACGGAGATGCCACAACCGTTACTCGAAGACCAGCAGGCTGATCTCCGGGTTGGTGATCACGGCTTGCAGACCCAGCAGGCGCAGACTGTGGCTATTGTCTTGGTGCGAGAATGTAGGGCTCGGTAGCCTCCATGGCCATGGAGACTACACCGGCTTTGACAAGATGCCGACGGGTCTACAATTGACGGTTGGATGTTTAATCGAAGGTGGGCCGGAGACCAAAATGGAAATCCTCGGGGATGTGACGCGACGTAGCCTACTCGCCGGCGCGACTGCGCTCGCGACGGCGCGATCTTCGCGTGCGGCGCCTCACGCGAACGTGCATTCGATCAAGACTATCAGCAGCCAACCGGAGTTTTACCACGGGTGGGCCACCCTCGTGCGGCGAAAGAACGGGGAACTTCTGGTTGCCTATTCGGGCGGGCGGGAAGCGCACGTCTGCCCGTTTGGCCGGGTTGAGCTGATTCGATCTTCGGATGAAGGGCGCGCCTGGAGCTGGCCTCAAGTTTTGCTGGATTCCCCGATCGACGACCGCGATGCGGGAGTCTTCGAGACTCCCTCGGGCACGCTCCTGGTGACCACGTTCACTTCGTTGGCTTACGAGGTCGAGTTGGCGAAGGCGACCGCTTGGGCTCCGGATCGTCTGGCGCGCTGGCAGGCAGTTCAGCGGCGCGCTTCGGTTTCCGAGCGGCAGGCGCTCTTGGGGGGTTGGATGCTGCGCTCGACCGATGGCGGCATGACTTGGTCTGCCCCGTTTCGTACGCCGCTGAACAGCCCGCACGGCCCGGTTGCGATTGCGGACGGTCGCCTGATCTATGCCGGCAAGCGACTTGCGGCGGGAGAGAAAGTCGGCGTGGCTGAATCGGTAGACGACGGCGCGACGTGGCGTTGGCTTTCCGATATTCCGGCTCGCCCGGGCGACGACGGGCTTCAGTATCACGAACTCCATGCCACGCAAGCCGCCGATGGGCGCATCGTGGTGCAGATCCGCAATCACAACCCGGCGAACCTGGGCGAAACGTTGCAGTGCGAATCGAGGGACGGCGGAAAATCCTGGACCACGCCGCACTCCATCAGCGTATGGGGCCTTCCCTCGCAATTGCTTAAGCTGCGAAACGGCAACCTGCTGATGTCGTATGGATACCGCCGGGCGCCGTTTGGCAACCAGGCACGCCTCAGCGCAGACAACGGAGCGTCCTGGTCCGAGCCCATGACGATTTCCGCGGACGCTGCTGGTACGGACGTCGGGTATCCGTCTACAGCGGAACTAGCCGGCGGCGACCTGCTGACCGTTTGGTACGAAACTATGCGGGACTCCCCGCGCGCCGTGCTCCGCCAAGCGCGCTGGTCCCTCGCGATGTAGGAGGGCGCTTCCGGTCCGTACGGCACGACGGCGGCGCGACCTCATCCTGCACCGGTTCCCCGTCGCTCGACCTTCGTGGTCCTGAGTTCCCTGGCCTCCTGCGACCTGCACCGCCGCGGCCCCCCGGTCAGGCAGTCTGACTTCTTGACATAGCCGACGGTCTGCGCCAGCGTGATCCTCTGGTTGGGCCGAAGGTTCAGAGCTTTAGCCAGCTCGGCACGATTCGTGGAGCCGCGTACGACTACGCCCAGCCCATCGTGGGCAAAACAGGTACACGTTCTGGGCGATAAAACCCGTGTTCGCATTCGAGGTGGCGATTTTGGCGTTCTCGTCGCTGCCCGACAGCTTTGATAAGTCGGCCACGTACACCACGGCGCCTCCGCGACAAACGCCACCGTCCCCGTGACTTTTCGGATGTCGCCGTTGGCTGCAGGTTTGAGGCATTTCCCTTGGCGTCGTACACATAGGCTCCGTCCGCCGTGACCACGTAGATGTCGATCTCCTGCCGGTTTGATGCCGACGGCGCAGTCCGTCGGCCGTCCTCCCGATTGATCCCCCACGCAGCCCACAAGAGATTCGAGAGCCGTGGCGACAGCTTCTCGGGACTGAACTCGCGCGTCGACTTCCGCTCCTTGAGCGCCTGCATCAACGGCTTGCCTCCGCTGGTCTGCGGAGCGGGCAGCACAATTGGCTTCAGTTCCTGACCGATGACCAGTCGCGTCGACAAGCAAAAGAGCAAAAAAGGACCTGGACATCACGGTTCTCCTTCCAGGCAGTACAGCCCGCCCCGTCTTTGCGATGTCCGGCGCGCCCGCAACGCCTTGCGTGTCCCGGTCGATCACAGGCTCAACATCGACTGTGTCGTCTGCCTTGATCGCCTTCGCGACAGTCTCAAGCGCCTCCTGGATAAATGACCGGTTAGTAGCGTTCGGCAGATCAGACTGCCAGGAGTAGAAGACGACACGATGGATTTCGGGACTGGTTGAGAACATACGCATTCTAGCAAGTGGCGGTGGATGCAGGTGGCGATGACCTACCAACCTCTGTACAACTGTACGGTTATTTGCTCGCAACATCCCTAGCCCGGACTTGTGCCGCTCGCAGTCCGTATACGCCGTTCTGAGAAGTGTTCGAACCAAGGCTCCAAGCAACCCGCCGGCGATCCAGAAACTGGGCCAGTAGTCCAGCCCGAACTCAGCCGGGCAGCACGCTCCGCCACTCCTCCGTCAGCGGCACCATTTCATCCGCCCGTTTTGCGCGTACGCCCATTGTGCAACCCGGTTCGACGCTGCCAGTTCCGCCACGATTCCGTGCCGCTCCAGGGCATCGCCCAACTGCGCGCCGCACTGGGCGTTCCGCTCCGCCCAGGCGGCCAGACGGTCGCAGGCCGGAAGCCGATCTCGCTTCTTGTTGTTGCATCGGCTGTCGGCCAGCACGAAGTTGTGGGCCAGATCTACGGGGTATCGAGCCCAGGCGACGAAATGGTCCACGTGGGATGTGGCCCCGGTGATCCCGCCCTTGCAGTAGAACCACCGGCCCCGCTGGATGTCCAGCAACGCCGGGCGCACCAGCGCGAGGTTGTTGCGAGCGTGAGGAAGTACCGGCCGTCGAGTGCGGGGCAGGTAACCGGGACATTTCCCACAACAGACTCCTGGGGCGTTTGCTGGAGCGATGGGGATTCGTAGCAGCCGGCGGATACTGCAATCTGAGAGGTTTACGGCCGGCCTCCGGTTCAGTACCCTGAAACCGACAAGGTCAGCCCATGGCTAGGCTCGGCGCGCCGCACACCCGAGACATTGAAGACAACGAGATCCTGCTAAGACTCAGCGGAAAGTCGACCATAGGATCAGCGTACAGATGAACAGCACGCCAGCCCAGATCCGATAATCCGTTCCTCCCAGACTCTGCTCCGCAGCGGAAGCGAACACGCTACTCTCGACTTTGTACTCAGGCGGCGGCGCAGTCAGAAGGCTGACCACAACCATCGTGATCGCCGCGAAGAACCATATCAGGATCGAACGATGGAGGAACGAGGCCAGGTACGGGTGCGCCACCAACGCCCAGCCGAGGGTTTCATCGAGGAACAGGAACAAACCGAAGCCGAAGCCTGCCGCGCCTCCGGCAATTGCCCCGGCCGTGTTTCCGCGCTTCCAGAGCAAGCCGACGAAGATCACCGCACCCAACGGTACGCCAAGATACGCCGAGAGCATCTGCAGGTAATGCCAGATGGTGACCGAGAGTCCCACTAAAGGAGCCGCGAGCACGCCAAGCACGGCCATGAGTACGGTAACCCTGCGCCCGATGACGACCTGATCCTGATCAGAGAGTCCGGGTTTCCAGCGCATGAAAAAATCGCGGACCACGAGCGTGGCGCTGGCGTTGTAGCAGGCGCTCATCGAGGACATAAGGATGGCGATGAGGCCGGCCAGTACCAGCCCGCGAAGCCCGACGGGGAGCAAATCAGTGACAAGGCGCGGATAGGCCATGTCGGCTTTGCGGAGATCCGGATAAAGGGCATGGGCGATGACGCCCGGCAGCACCAGGATAAACGGGATGAGCAGTTTGAGGAAGCCCGCGAAGATGGCGCCCTTCTGGCCCTGGTCCACGGAACGCGCGCCCAGGACGCGCTGCACGTTGGTCTGGTCCATGCACCAGTAGAATATTCCGCCAAACAGGTTGCCTATGAGGAAGCCGGTGATGGGAAGCTCCGAATCCAGCGGCTTCACCATATGGATGAGCCCGGGATCAACGCGTGCGGTCAGGCCACTCCATCCGCCAACGGTCACAAGCCCGACGAGCGTAAGGACGATGCTGCTGACGATGAGCCACGTCCCCTGCACCATGTCGGCGTAGACGACAGCGCGCAGGCCGCCCTTCATCGTGTAGAGGGCCGTGAAAGTGGAGAGGCCGATCATGACCGCCATCTGGTTCCAACCAAAGAGCAGAGCCAGGAGCAGCGAGCCTGCCCAAAGATCGATGGCGTTCTTGGTGAGCACGTTCATTACGAGCAAATTGCCAGAGAGGAAGGCGCGCAAACCCCATCCGAAGCGGCGCTCGAGGAATTCAGGGACGGTGTAGATCCTGTTGCGCAGATAGAGAGGGGTGAACAGAGAGGCGAGAATGATGAGGCACCAGGCAGCCATCCATTCAAACCCGCCGGTGACCATGCCGACGCGGTATCCGTCGCCCGCCAGGCCGACCACGTGCTCGGCTGAGATATTGGAGGCCAGCAGCGACATGCCGATAAACGGCCACCGCAGATCGCGCCCGGCCAGGAAGTACTCGGCGTCCGTTGGCTTCTTGCCCGCCGCACGCAGAACCGCGCCGACAACGAGCGCCAGACTGATGACTATGATAATCGAATCGACGATGCTTAACACGCGCGAAGCGCTCCCTTCTGACAGCGAATCCGTGGTCCCTTCAATTCTATTCGTTAACCGGGGCTACTGATTTTGGCGATCGTCGCCGGCCTGGAAACGGGAAGACCGTGCCGGAATCGCCTGAACTGCTCGGGCCCGCCACGTCTTGCGTGTATATCAACCGCGTCAGTCCGCGGCGCCGTGCGCAAAGCCGACTTCGTACATGACGTTCCCGTTGAGCGCAGGCTGAACGTGCGGCAGGCGTCCACGGACAGGCACTGGAAACCCTGATCGACGATCACCTGCGCTTTCTTAGGACCGGTCGCAGCACTCATGGAATCTCGGCCAGGGCCCCGTGAGGCGTTTACCATCCTATCGGCCTGGATCCCCAGCTTCGACCGAGGACCTTGGCTGGCGGGCTCCAAGCCGACAAGAGCTGTCGATAACAAATCAGGGCTGTCTCGGCAGTGCGCCGGCGGAGCGAAGCCCAGGTACGACGCGAAGGCTGTGCGCCGGTGCACTGCCGATACGGGCTGTTGTACTTAAGCCCCGGTAGGCTGATTATGGGGATTGAATCGTGCGGCGTCCTTGGGGCTGTTGGCGAGCAGGTTGAGTGACCGTGAAAATCTGACTTCCGGGCTGGCTGCAAGAGCGGATAGGAGCTTTAGACAGGATGATCTTAGCCGAGGAGCGGCTTACGAGGGCAGCTTTGGGCGGCGAGATTCCGTTCCGGGCGCACGAATAGCGAGGGCTCGCGCAAGGCGGGCCTGGAGTGCCGGAGTGAACAATCCGGGAACTCACGGTCATGAGGAATCAACCTGCGCTGCCGGTGATCGAACTGACCGGCGGTTCAGGGCCTGCTCTGCCGAGAGCCACTCGACGATTCGAAGTACGCCGACATGGCAGACCGGGCAGCGGTGTTCGTCAACGGAAGAGTTCGGCTCGCGAGCCGGGACCACACCGGACCCGGCGGCGTCTGCTGAAGCGTTCAAAAGCTGCCGACACAGGTCGAGAGCCGAAGATCGATTGCGGTTGGCCAGGAAACCGAAATGGTGGATCTTCACAAACCCCGCGGGCAGGATGTGCAGCAGGAAGCGCCGGATGAACTCGACCGCTTCCAGCGTCATAATGTGGACCGGTTGCTGTGTCGGGAGTCGCGCCACCGGAAAGTGACCCGGCCGTTCTCCATCGAGACCAGACGACTGCTGGAGATTGCCACGCTGTGCGTGTAGCGGGCGAGGTATTTCAAAACCTCCTCCGGTCCGCCAAAGGGCGGTTTGGCGTAGACGACCCACTTCGTCTGCTTGAACTTTTGGAGCCACGCATCGAATCGGGCAGGCTCGGCGAGATCGGCTGACTGTCCGAAGAACTCCACCTTGCCGCCGGCAAAAGCCTGCCGCAAAAAGGCCAGCAGTTTCTTCCGAAAATCGGCAGCTCAGAGCTTGCACGGGCAGAAAGAACTTCGGATGGCAGGGAACCCAGCGCGTTCCGTCAGAGGATAATCCGCCTGCCCCGGCCATCGCTCGAACGCATCGGCGTCGAAACGAAAGAGATCGTGGACGTTGGGTCGTTTACCAGCGGCCAGAACGGATTCCTGGAGTTCCATCGCAATTCGGTATTGCTGAGAGCGGCGCGTTAGCTCCGGTGCTCTCTCGCGGTTGGTCCACCCCCAGATCAGGGTGAATTCCTTGGAATGCGTCTCGGGCGAATCCCGGTTGGCCGACAGTCCGTGCGGAGTCCGGGGCTTTCCACAACGGCGTTTGGGGCCACCAGACCGGATTGTTGACGGGAGGGGCTGTTGTACTAAGCCGCTTGAGCGGCCCGAGGTCGGGCGTGAGTAGGCGTGATGTCTACGGCGCCGCGCGATGAGTCGCCGGCACCGAGGGCAATGTCGACCTAGTGCCGGACTGTCTGCGCGCAGCGATCACTCGGCCGGGCGGATGTTCTGATTTACCCGGAAGAAGTTCCCGGGGTCGTACTTCTTCTTGATGGCGGCCAGACGCGGATAGTTGTCGCGATAGGTGGCTTGAACGCGGTCCTGGCCTTCTTCCATCATGAAGTTTACGTACGCGCCACCCGCCGAATACGGATGCAGGGCGTCCCAGTAGTCTTTGCACCACGCCGTGATTTTTTCGCGGTTGGCGGGGTCGGGGTCCACCCCCACGATCACTTCGGCGAATAACGCTTCGCGGAAACTGTACGCGGTATCGTTCTTGCCGACGCGCTGCGCCGCGCCATTGACGGGATAGAGGTGCATGGTCGAGAACATGGTCGGTATCTTAGACCCGTGCTCGACGTGCCGGGCAATGGCTTCATCGCTCAATTCCGTGAAGTTGTCCCCCCGCCAATACCATTGCAGGCCGGGACTGTACAGCGGGTCAAACAGGCTTTGCACGACCGGAAACGGCGCGGGCCCGACGGCGTGAAGAAGCGGGTTGCCCACCGATCGCATCGGTTTCAGGGCTTCCTCCGCCTGTTCGGCAGACCCGGTGCAACACCACACGATGCCGCATACGTTCTTCAGGTGGAGAGGCTCGGGGAACATAGGAGTGGGCGGGACGACCAGAAAAGCGAAGAAGCCGTTCACCTCCTCGGGGGCCTTCTGGATGAAGCTTCGATAGGCGCGGAGGACATTCGCGGCCTCGTCGAGCGGCCAGAAGGTCGGGCCGAACTGGACCATCTTGACCGGTTGGAGCCGGAATTCGAAGGAAGTGACCACTCCGAAGTTTCCGCCACCGCCGCGCACCGCCCAAAACAGATCGGGATTTTCCTGACTGCTGGCCGTCACGAAGCTCCCATCGGCCAGAACCATGTCGACGGAGAGCAGACTGTCGATGGTCAGTCCGAACCTGCGGGTGAGATAGCCGATGCCTCCTCCCAGGGTGAGCCCAGCCACTCCGGTGGTGGAGATGAAGCCGCATGGCACGGCCATGCCGAAGGCGTGGGTGGCATGATCCACGTCGCCCCACACGCACCCTCCCTCGACGCGGACGGTTCCGGCCGCGGGGTTGACGCGAATGCCCTTCATCCGGGAAAGGTCGATCACCAGGCCGCCGTCGCAGGTTCCCAGGCCTGCGCCGTTGTGGCCGCCGCCGCGAATCGCGGTCAACAGGCCGTTTCCCGCGCCGAACGCCACCGCCGCCATGACATCGGCAACGTCCACGCACCGGGCAATGAGACTCGGGCGTTTATCGATCATCCCGTTATAGACTTTGCGCGCCGACTCATAGGCGGCATCCGCGGGCTGAATCAGCTCCCCGCGGAAAGAACTTTTCAATTGATCTATCGATTGTGCAGACATAGAATTCTCCTCCATCAGCGTGACGTGGCTGCGCGAGCCACGAGAGAGTATATCAGTTTCCGGCGGAGACCACTCCCTTACGGCCGCGGCCCGGAAACGCGGCGAGGTTTACCGGGTTCCCGCAGTTTGAGGAAATGCAGCGTGCCGGAGGCCTCACCGGCAAGGAACGTCAGGCCATCGGGCAGTGCCGCGCAACAGAGTATGGCCCCTTCGCCGCCGAAGGATGCGATGGCCTCTCCCGTGCCGAGGTCCCACAGCTTCACGGTGTTGTCAGCCGACCCCGAAACAGCGCGCTTGCCGTCCGGCGTCAGGGTGACCGCATTGACCCCATCGGAATGGCCCTCCAGCGTGCGGATGGCCTCTCCGCGCTCCAGGTCCCACAGTTTCACGGTATGGTCGGACGAGCCCGAGACGGCGCGCTTGCCGTCGGGCGTCACGGCCACAGCACGGACCCAACCGGAGTGGCCTTCCAGCGTGCGGATCGCCACCCCACGCCGCAGGTCCCACAGCTTCAGGGTCTTGTCATCCGAGCCCGAGACGGCGCGCTTGCCGTCGGGCGTCACGGCCACCGCGTTCACTTCACCGGCATGGCCTTCCAGCGTGCGGATGGCCTCTCCGCGCGCGAGGTCCCAGAGCTTCAGGGTGTTGTCAGACGACCCCGAGACGGCGCGCCTGCCGTCGGGCGTCACCGTGACTGCATTGACCCCGTGGGAATGGCCCTCCAGCGTGCGGACAGCCTCGCCGCGCTCCAGATCCCACAGCTTCAGGCCGAGGTCGGAGGACGCCGAGACAGCGCGCTTGCCGTCAGGAGTCACAGCCACGGCATTGACCCAACTGGCTTCCAGGGTGCGGATGGCCGCGCCGCGCTCCAGGTCCCACAGCTTCAGGGTATGGTCGGACGAGCCCGTGACGGCTCGCTTGCCGTCCGGCGTCACCGACACCGCACGGACCGAATCGGCATGGCCCTCCAACGTTGGGATGGCCGCGCCGCGCTCCAGGTCCCACAGCTTCAGGGTATGGTCGGAGGACCCCGAGACGGCGCGCTTGCCGTCCGGCGTCACGGTCACCGCAAGAACCCCGCCGGCATGGCCCTCCAGCGTGCGGATGGTCTTGCCGCGCTCCAGGTCCCACAGCTTCAGGGTATGGTCGGACGAGCCCGAGACGGCGCGCATGCCGTCGGGCGTCACTGCCACCGCAAGGATTCCCCCGGCATGGCCTTCCAGCGAGAGGGCCGCCCCGCGCTCGAGGTCCCACAGGATCAGGATCTTGTCGGACAACCCCGCGACAGCCCACTTGCCGTCGGGCGTCACGGACACCGCCCAGACCCAACCGGCGTGGCCTTCCAGCGTGCGGATGGCCTTCCCTCGCTCCAGGTCCCATAGCTTCAGGGTATGGTCGGACGATCCCGAGACGGCGCGCTTGCCGTCGAGCGTCACGGCCACCGCCCAGACCCAACCGGCGTGGCCCTCCAGCGTGCGGACAGCCTTCCCGCGCTCCAGGTCCCACAGCTTCAGGGTATGGTCGGACGACCCGGAGACGGCCCGCCTGCCGTCCGGAGTCATGGCCACCGCATTGACCCCGCCGGCGTGGCCTTCCAGCGTGCGGATGGCCTTGCCGCTCTCCAGGTCCCACAGCTTCAGGGTCTGGTCATTCGAGCCCGAGACGGCGCGCTTGCCGTCCAGCGTCATCGCGACCGCATTGACCGAATCGGCATGGCCCTCCAGCGTGCGGATGGCCTCTCCGCGCTCCAGGTCCCACAACTTCAGGGTATGGTCAAACGACCCCGAGACAGCGCGCCTGCCGTCGGGCGTCACGGCCACCGCGCGGACCCGGCCGGCATGGCCCTTCAGCGTCTGGAGTAACGGGCCGCCGGGCGCTTTCAAGGTCTGGTAAACGGCTTCCAGCCACGGGGCGCGCTGGCTTTGCCTGGCGATCTCCAGCAGCTTGTGGACTTCCGGCGAGGCCGTGGCACCCAATCGGCCGGTCAACTGGCTGGCCAGGAGCGATGGATCGTTCGCAAGGGTGTGCGCGGAGAGCCGCAGCGCATCCTTCACTAACTGGAAAGCCGGATCATCGGCAAGGTAGTCGTAATCGGCGAGCAAGGCGGGGATCTCTTTTCTCGCGAGCCTGGCACGCATCCACGCCGGGTCCAGAAGCAATTCCCGCAGCTCGTCGGTTCGCCCAACCCGTGACAGATGATAAGTCAGCCAAGTGAAAAAATACCCGTCATCCGGACCGGATGCCCAGCCGTCGGGGCAACGCGCCCGATACCGCTCCACGAGAATCCGGTGAAGCTCCGCCGGGTCGGCGGCCTGCCTCTTTACGAAATCCATTTGCAGGCCGTGCAAAGTGATGCCAGCTTCAGCGCGGTTCGCGAGCGATGCTCCTACCCAGGCGCTCACCACGCACGCCACGGAATCCGCGTCGGTGTTCCAGAAGGTCTCCAGGGCTTTTGGCGGAACCGGAGCGCCAGGCCGGAACACCGCGAAGTCGAGATAGCGGGAGCGGTATTCCTCCGGCTCCAGGGCGGCGACACTCACCTGGATGGCGCGATAGAGAGTGGGATAGGGGACCTTCCGCAGGTCCGCGTTCTTCAGCCGCTCCAGAGCGCGGCGCCAGGCGTCGCCGGTCTCCGCCGCCACGAAGGCGCCGGCCATGGCGATGGCCAGCGGCAAGCGCCCGCACTCCTCGATAATCTCGGACGCGACGGGGGGAAGATTCTCTTCCGCGGTCTGGCTCCAGCGCGCCAGCAAGGCTCTCGCCTGATCCGGCTCCAGCACGTCGAGAGAAAACTCCTGCGCACTGGCGGCCTTGACCACGTCCCGCTGGCGGGTCGTCAGCAGCAGGCGCGAGCGCGAGGCGTCGGAGAGGAAGGGCTGAACGTCGCGAGCGTCCCAGACGTCATCGAGAACGATGAGCGCCGAGCGGTCGCGGAGGGTCGTTCGGAACTGATTGCCGCACGCTTGCAGTGTGTCGTAATGCGCCGGATCGCCGCCCAGGGCTTTGGCGATTGCGCGCATCTGGGTGGCCAGATGCAGGTCGGTGGGGTTTTGGCCGATGGCGGCCCAGAGCACGCCGTCGGGAAAGGCGTCCTGAATCGCCCAGTCGTGGCACAGCGCCTGCGCGAGTGTGGTTTTCCCGATACCACCCATGCCTCCCACTGCCGTTAAGGCGATGCGACGCCCGGAGGCATCATTGATCAGGCTTTTCCGCAAGCTTTCCGACTCGGCGGGCCTGGGAACGAAATTCAACGGCAGCGGTGGAGCAGTGACATGGGGACTGCGATACGTTCCCGTGGCGCTTCGATCGGCGGCGATGGCATCGAGAAGAACCCGAAAACTCTCCTGATAGCCGCGCCGATCATGGAAAGGAATGTACTGCGCCGCCTCCAGGTAAAGCGGGTGATTCGCGTCCGGGTGAACGAGTATGGGGATCAGCCGCTTCTTCAGACGCAAGGCCCTCGAGTGCTCACAACGGCAGATATCGGAACGATACGAGGCGCGACTCACCAGCGCAACGACCGCATCGGCGGCATCGATGTGGTCTTCGATCCGGCGGCTCCAGCTCGAGCCTGGCAGGAACCTGTCATTGTCGAGCCAAACTGCGTGCCCGCATGCACTAAGATCGTCGGCAAGACGGCGCGCCAGTTTCTGGCCATCCGCGTGGGCGTAGGAGAGGAACAGGCTGGCCATCGAACAGAGGCTAGCATACGGCGGCGATTTGCGCGGTTTAAGCCGGCGCGGCCGGCCTATCGGCGGCCGGTTCCCGGCGTGGGGGATGTCGACGCGGTCCTCGCGGACCTGGTGAGCTGGGACCTGCCGGGCTATGCCGCAGGCGGATTCAGCAAGAGCTTCTTTTCGATTTCCACTAAACGGTTTTCGACGGTGGCCAGGCGGGATTCCACGGCGGTCCCCCTGGCCTCCAGGGCGGAATCGCGCAAACGCGCCTGTTCCTGAGCGGGAAGGTACGCCTTCAGCAGCTCCGTTTGCATGTCCCGCATGCGCTCGATCATACGGGCTTCGAGTTCCGTCATCCGTTCGCCCAATTCCGTTGTCCGTTCGCCCAATTCCGTTGTCCGTTCGCCCAATTCCGTAATCCGTTCGCCCAATTCCGTCATCCGTTCGACCAGGCGGACCTCCATCCCCTGGAGGTAACGCTTCAGCTCATCGTCCATTACGACTCCTTTTTGTGCCTCGGGCACCGGCCCGGTCGCGCGTGTAGGCTCTGCACGGCGAGCCGGAAATTCCTCTCTGCCGGTAGCATAGCAGACGGCCGGGGGGCCGGTCTCCGCGCCGAGGCCGTGTACCTTAACATGAGGGTCGAGGAGGCAACGGTGGTCCAGAAACATGCAGGCGTGGCCGCGGCGGCGATGGCATGTTGCGCTGCGGCCTTCGGCCAACCGTTGCGCGACCTGGCCGATCAACGCGCCATCCGCGTGGGGGCCGCGGTGGACCCCTCGCACTTCAGCGAGACCTCCTCCGGCACGCTGGCGCGGGAGTTCAACCAGGCGGAGTCCGAGAACGCCATGAAGTTCGGGCAGATCCATCCCGGCCCCACGACTTACAGTTTCAGTCAGGCGGATGCCATCGTGTCCTTCGCGCGTGCCCACAACATAGCGGTGCGCGGCCATACGCTGGTCTGGTATTCCCAGAATCCCGATTGGCTGATCAACGGCGGCTATACGGCCGCCCCAACTTTCGCCGATCCTGCCGGACCACATCGATACCGTAGCGGGCCGCTACGCCGGCCAGGTCTACGCGTGGCACGTGGTGAATGAAGCGTTCATCGACGATGGCACGCTGCGCAGTACCATCTGGAGCGACTCGCCGGGAATCGGGCTCGCCGGCACGACTTATATCGAACAGGCTTGCCGCTGGGCTCACGCCGCGGACCCCAAGGCGCTCCTGTTTTACAACGACTACGGCGCCGAGCCGATCAACGCGAAATCCGACGCGATCTATCAAATGGCGCAGGACTTCAAATCCCGCGGCGTTCCCCTCGACGGCATCGGCATGCAGGCGCACTTGACCACCAGCACGGCGCCGCTGGCCAGTATCGAATCCAACGTGAAGCGCCTGACGGACCTGGGGCTTCAGGTCCAGCTCACGGAGTTCGACGTGCGGCTTCCCGTGGATTCCCCGGCTGGTGCCACCGCGGCTTCCGCTCGCGACCCAGGCGCCGATTTATCACGACATAGTGGCGCTGTGCCTGGAACTCCCGCTCTGCACGGCGTTCCAGACCTGGGGGTTTACGGATAAGTACTCGTGGGTTCCCGGCACTTTTCCGGGCTTTGGGGCCGCGCTGGAACTCGACACGGCATATCGTGCGAAGCCCTCCTACGATTCGATGGTCTCCGCCCTGGGCAGCGCGCCGCCCGTAATCCCGCATCCGGATTGGCGAGCGCCGCCAGTTACGCCAACGACGGCGTCGCGCCCGGCGAAATCGCGGTGCTGTTCGGGGCGACATTCGGCCCCGGGGCCCGCCGGATTACTCAGACCTTCTCGGGAACTACGTAAGGTTTGCGGTACACCCGCGTCGCCAGCTTGTTGGCTTCCGGATCGTTGACGCAAGTCAGCGTAGCGGGATCGAAATGGATGGTGCGGCCCAGCCGATAAGAAATGTTGGCCAGGTGCACCAGAACCGTCGAGGCCGCGCCTTCCTCGATTTCGCAGTTGAGAATTTCGCGCTTGTGGGCGCGCACCGCGTCGAGGAAGTTCTGAAAGTGGGTGTCGCTCTTGGTTGCTGTCGGACCGGGCTTCTGTTCCCTGCCGATAAAGCTGAAATACTTGTTGTAGTTGTCGATCACCAGGTAGCCGTTGGAGCCGTAGAACAGGTTGCCGACGGTGCCGCCCAAACCCCCGCCCGGAGCGGAACTGGGGTATTCGCGGTTGGTGATCCAGTGGCGCACTTCGAATTCCAGCATCTTCGCCTTGCCGCCCTCGTTGAATTCGAAGGAGGCGTTCAGCGTGTTGGGCGTCTCCTGGTCGTCGTCGAACATGAAATGCCCGCCGATGGCGCTGGCCTTGATCGGAAACTTGACGCCCAGGCCCCAGCGCGCTTTGTCCATTTCGTGGATGCCCTGGTTGCCGATGTCGCCGTTGCCCGTGTCCCAGAACCAGTGCCAGTTGTAGTGGAACCGGTTCTTCGTAAACGGACGCATCGGCGCCGGTCCGGTCCAAAGGTCGTAATCCACGCCCTCGGGCACGTCCGAAACCGGCGTGCGCCCGATGGTGTTGCGTGTCTTATAGCACAGCCCGCGCGACATGTAGACGTCGCCGATGACGCCCTCGCGCATCTTCTGCACGCCTTCCCGCAATGCCTCCGACGACCGGCTCTGGCTGCCCTGCTGCACGATGCGGTCGTACTTGCGCGCGGCCGCCACAATCTGCTTCGCCTCGAAGATGTTGTGGGTGCAGGGCTTCTCCACGTAAACGTCCTTGCCCGCCTGGCAGGCCCAGATGGTCTGCAAGGTGTGCCAGTGGTTCGGCGTCGCGATCGAGATGGCGTCGATGGACTTGTCGTCCAGAATCTTGCGCATGTCTTGGAAGGACTGCGGCGCCTTCTTCCCGCTGGATTCCGCGCGCTTTACGAAAGCGGACATGTGCGACTGGTCGACATCCGAAACCGCCACCAGCTCCACGTTGGGCAGGGTCGTCCACTCCCGGAGATGGCTCCCTCCGCGGCCTCCGCACCCCACAATCGCGATGCGCACAGTGTCGCTGGGACTGGCAAACACGCGCCTTCCGGCGGTCACCGCCGCGGCGCCCATGAGAAAGTGTCTTCGATCCATAAATCTCCTTCACCGACCGGGCGCAGTCCTCTCCGGCTCCGCTGTAATTAGCTCATTCAGATGACGGGGCAATTCAGGCCGATGTTACCCGAAATATGCTCCGCAATGCATCAGAATTCGATGCGCAGGTTCATCTGAAGCTGCCGCGCCCCGTTGGCCTGTGAAGTCACGGCGCCGAAATTGGTGGCCGTGGGACTCAGGACGGGCGCGCCGAATTGCGTGTGATTCGCCAGGTTGAGGCCGTCGATTCCGAGATTCAGGTTCAGCCGCTCGTAAAGTGTGAACCGGCGGTAGATTTTCACGTCCCAGTTGCGGATCGGGTCCGCGCGCAGGGCGTTAACGTATTGCGGGAACTCTCGGAGCTGATAACTGCCCGGCTGCAAGGCCGAGCGCCCTTCAAATCCCACGAATCCCGACGGGATCGCACCCGTGGCCGAGTCCGCCGGGTTGAAAACGGGGCTGTAAACCGCGGCCGTGCTGTACTCCTGGCGGGAATTGGCGGAGTGCGTGGCGCTCTCGTTGAGCGCCTGCACCACCTGGTCCACCGTGCCGTAGTAAAACAGGTTGCCCCAACTGACCGGCGCTCCGGTCTGGTATTGGTAAACCCAGCTCAATTGCCAGCCGCCCACCACGTGCTGCATCGGGCCGTGGGTCAGCCACTGCCGGCCCTTGCCAAAAGGCAACTCCCAAACCGCGTTCCATACCAGCCGGTTGGGACGCGTATTAGGATTCAGTTCCCAGGAAAGCGATGGGTTGAAGGAATTCGGCTGCCACTCCTGGCGGCCAAAAGCGCGCGTGTAAGTCAGCGACGACAGGATGCCGTGGGAAAAGCGCTTGGTGTAGAGGAACTGCATGTCGTGGTACCAGGATTTTGCCCGGACGGCTCCCGCTTCGGTAAGTCCCGCGCCGGAATTCAGGTTGGCGCGCAGCAACTGCTGCGTCTGCAGGGTCTTCGACGTGAACCAGGAAATCGTGCTGAGGTAGTTATAGAGCGTCGGATTGGATTGTTGCAGGCTCGTCAGGTTGCCGATGTAAAAGGGGTTGGTGACGTTGGTGGTCATCGCCGCCTGCTCGGCCGCGTCGTAGCTATTGCCGTAAGCCCAATACTGCGCGGGCAGAAAACTCAGGCTCTCGTTGAACGGGTAAGTGGAGTACGATCCGTTGTACGAGACATCCAGAACCTGATCGCGGAAGAGCTCCCGCTGAACGCTGACTTTCCAGCGCTGCGAAATCGACGGGGCGTAGTCGCGGGGATAGTAAGTGTAGCCCTGGCCATCGAGAGTGTCGGGGCCCAGCGAGCTGCCGAAGGGCTGGACGAGCCGGGTGCCGCTCGCCAGCACGGGGAACGGGTTGTCGATCGGAGTGGTGGTGGAAAGGCCGGTGTTCGCGCCCACGCCGCAGCAGAACGTGAGACCGTTGTCGCTCGAAACCGGGGTTGTCGTCGTCTGGCTGTAGCCGTTCTGCCCGGGACGGCTGTTGAAGCCGTTAAACGTATCGGAATACCAGCCGTAACCGGCGCGCATCACGGTCTTCTGGTCCCAGGAGTACACCGCGCTGGCGTTGGGCAGGAAGCGGTTCGTGCCATCCGTCCAATTGGGATAATTCTTTCCCAGAAAGTTCACGCCGCCCGCGACCAGGAACTGGCTGGCCGTCAACTGAGGGATCGGATTGGCGGCGTAGGCCGCCTCGACGGCCTGCGCGTAGGGAGGCACGTAGGCGGAATTGAATCCGCCGGCGATCCCGCGATTGAAGCGTTCGGAAATGCCTCCCTCCCGCTCGAATCGCAGCCCGAACCCGAAGCGCAGCTTATTAGTGACGCGGAAATCGTCCTGGATGTATCCGGAGTGGTAGCGGGTGGTATAGTACCCCGTGTCGTTTATCGTGGCCTGGATGGTGGAAGGAAGGCCCACTTCGAAGGCCGCCCACGCGAGGCCGATATTAGTGGTCTGACTGCCCGGAGTATTATCGGCCTGCTTCATGTAGCTGTTGTCGAAGTTGAAGTAACCGGCGGGATACCCTCCCGGAACCGGGGCCGCGTACCAGTAACGGCGTTCGTCGGTGCCGTATTTCAGCGTGTGGGATCTCCAGATCGTAGTCATCTTCGCGGTAAGCTGCCCGGTGGTGCCGATCTGAGACAGGCCGGGATAGGTCAACCCGCCGTTATTGACGGTATAGGTATTGACCAGCACCGCGGGTAGGGCGTCGTAACCTCCCAGCGAATCCTGATAAGTGGCGGGAAAGCCGGCCTCTTTGGCGCTGCCGCCCGAGATGATGGGCTTTACGTTGCCTTCGCCGTACCGTGTCAGGCTCACCCCGATATCCAGAACGTTGTTGGAATTGATGGTGTACAGGAAGTCGCCGCTGCCGCCTTTGTTCTGGCGCACCAGGCCGTTGGACTGCAGGCCCGCGAGCGGCGTGGTGTGGCCCCAGTCATAGGCATCCTGGTGCCGGTGATTCCAGTACCACTTCCCGTTGATCCGCATCTTGTCGCTGATCACGTAGTCGTAACGGTTCACAATCGAGTTGAAGTAATCGTTATAAGGTTGCGACCCGTCGTAGTAATTGTTCGTTCCGTCGGGCTGCACATAGCCGGACGGATTGTTGGGCAGCGGGTACTCCTGCGTATAGTACTTGTAGATCGGATTGGAGGAGATGAAGTTTTGGGGGATGATGTTACCCGGAAAAGGCGTGCGCGTAACATGGCCGTTCACCAGGCTTCCCGAACGCGGGTCGTAAACGATATAGTTACTGGCGTTGGGCACCGACAGAAGCGCCGAAAAATCGCCCGTCCGTTCCGCCGCCGTCGGCATGGTGAAGATCGGCGTATTCGGATTCGCCTGAATGTTGGTGATCTTGTCGTATTCGAAATAGAAGAACAACTTGTTCTTGCCGTTGTAAAGCTTCGGGATGCGGACGGGACCGCCGATGTCGAAGCCGGGCTGGCTCAGCTTTCCGGACGACTGTTCGGGAGTGCCGGGCGCGATGGTGCCGTTCGCGATGCCCGCCTTATAGTTTTCCCGGGTGAAGAACGGCGTGGCGTTCCAGCGGTAATTCTGCGCCTGGTCGAATCCCGAGCCGTGGTAGGTGTTGTTGCCGCCCTTGGTGGTGGCGCTCACGAAGATGCCGCCCGTGTGGCCCAGCGAGGCGTCGAAGGGTGACGTCTCCACGCGCATTTCGCCGACCGCCTGGGAAGAGGGCACAAACCCCGCGCGTCCGCCGTTCGTCCCCGTCACCGGCGCTCCGTCGAGCAGGAACTCGTCGCCCGCGATGATCCCCTGCCCGGCCACCAGGCCATATCCCCCGTAACTCGCGGTTCCCGCATTATCGAAAACCCGCGCGATGCCCGGCGCGCCCTGGAAGATCACTCCGGGCGTGATCGCCTGCAGGGAAAACGGATTCATCGTGGTGTAAGGTAACTGCGCGATTTCACGGTCGTCCAGCACCCGGTCGCCGCCCGCCGACGTGGTGTCCAGGAGCGGCGCTTCCCCCGTGACCTCGACCGACTGGCTCGCCTGGCCGACTTCCAGCTTGAGATCGATCTCCAGGCGGTCTCCGGTTTCGAGAACGATTCCCGAGCGGACCAGGGTCTTGAATCCCGCCATTTCCGCCGAGACGGAGTAGGTCCCCGGATCGAGGAAGTTGACTTCGTAGTAGCCCGTCGGATTCGTGACGCTCTTGGTCATGACGCCGGTCAGCACGTTCTTGATGGAGACGCTCGCGCCCGGCATGACGGCGTTTTGCTGGTCCACGATTCTTCCCGTGATGCTGCCGCGCGAGCCTTGCGCAAAGCAAACGGAAGAGAGAGAAACGAAAGTGAGCGCGATAGCGCCAACCAACTCGACACGCAGACGAGGCATGTGACCCCTCCTATTACGGTTTGGGGTTAGTATACACCGAATTTCCACGGCTCAACACATTAAGTTGCAACTGTTGCGGGTGCCCGCTCACTCGACCACGACGGTGACTCCCGCCTGGCTGCCGGTATCGCCGATCGCCACCACCACGGCCTGCTCGCCCGGAGGAACCCCCGGAGCCACTCGCACGTTGATCTGAACGGCGCCGGCCGCCAGGCCCGAGCGCTGCCGGCATAGAGGACCGGACAATCGACGCCGCCGATCATCACCGACGTCCTGGCCGCCAGAACCGGGAACGCCGGCGCGAGTGCGATCTGGCCGTCGGCGCCGGGCGGGATGGTGATCCCGCCGCCGGTGGCGAACAGCAGCAGGACATCGCCTTTGCGCGCCGGGTTGTCCTTGGAGATCACGCGATAAGAGGAATCGAGGATCGCCCCGGAGCCCTTACCGGAGTTATCCAGCGTGAAGAGACTCGCGGCTGTCGGCTCGACACGCACGGGAACCGCATTGGAAGAGATGCCCTGATATTCGTACTGCACTTGTGTGGTCCTTTGCCCGCGGCCGCGAAGGGAACGATCGCGCTCACCTGGCCCACGCGGGTGTACAGCAACGGCGCGGGAGTTCCGTCAAACAGCACGCGTACGCCGGAGAGTTTCACCGGTAACATGTGCGCCGCATCGGCCTGCGCGGCCGCCAGAGTCGCGGGGCCAAGCCGGCCAGGCCGCCGCAGAGCGCAGCATTTTTGCCAGGCGCCGAAGGCTCGTGATAACCTGAACACAACTGGAGGCTCGATGCGATCCCTTTGGGCAGTGTTGCTGGTTGCCGCCGCACTGGGCGTCTGCGGGGCCTTGCGGGCGCAGCGGCCCTTCCAACAATACCAGGCCGCCGAATACGTCGATTTTCCGCTTCCTCCCGACTGGAACCAGAAGACCGAGTGGACCCGCGCGCGGCTTCGCTATCCCAGCGTCTATGGGCAACGCCGCTGGGGACTCGACCTCAACTGGACGATCGATTATCCGCGCTCGGACCGGCATTTGCTCCAGGGCATTCGCCGGCTGACGCGGATCGACACGCGGTCGGTGGAGCAGATCGTGGATCTGGACGGCACCGGCGACGTTTACAATTGGCCGATGATGTACGCGGTGGAGGTGGGGCACTGGAACCTGCCGGACAGCCAGGCGGCCCAGTTGCGCGAGTTCCTGCTGCGCGGCGGATTCCTGATGGTGGACGACTTCCACGGCGACGAACCCTACCACAACGTCTTCAGCGAGTGGCAGGTGTTTGTGGCCAGCATGACCAAAGTTTTCCCGGACCGTCCCATCGTGGACCTGCAAAACGCCGACCCGATCTTTCACACGGTTTACGATTTGAGCGATCGCTTCCAGGTGGCCGGCTGGCAGTGGTATCGCAGCGGCCGGACTTATGAAGCGGGCGAGACGGGAAAGACTCCGCACTGGCGGGCGATCTTCGACGACAAGGGGCGCGTGATGGTCGCCATTTGCCACAACATGGACCTGGGGGATGCGTGGGAGTGGTCGGACGATCCGCGGTATCCGGAGAAGTGGGCGTCGCTCGCATATAAGATCGCGGTGAATTATTTCATTTACGATCTGACGCACTGACGCCCGTGTGGTAGCCTCTGTTCGATGGCTCGCCTGTTCCTCTCGTACGCCCACGCGGATGGCGGGGGACTGGCACGGCGGCTTGCGGACGATCTCGGTGCGCGCGGGCACGTAGTTTGGCTCGACGAGAAGAGGCTTCTGGCGGGGTCTAGTTGGAGCCTCGAGATCGAAGAGAACATCGATGGCGCCGACGCGGTTGTGGCGTTATTGAGCCGGGCTTCGTATCGGTCCGACATCTGCCGGGGCGAGCAGTTGCGAGCGCTGCGGCAGAAGAAGCGGGTCGTTCCGGTGCTGATTCAAGCGGACGCCGACCGCCCGGTCTATCTCGAATCGCGACATTACATTCAGATTGATCCAGCGGCGTATGAGGACGGGCTGCGCGAACTTCTGCGCGCTGTTGAAGGCGGTGACAGGGCCGTTCTGGCGCCGAGGTATCACACGACCTATGTCACGGCTCCGCCCCTGCCGTTGAATTTCGTGCCTCGGCCAGCCGAGTTGGAGAGCTTGCGGAAGAGCCTGATCAATGATGCGTCCGAGCGTCGAATCGCATTAACGGCAGTGCGGGCCATGGGCGGCATCGGCAAGACCATCCTCGCGCAGGCGCTGTGCCACGACCGGGCGATTCAGGACGCCTATCCCGACGGCGTGATATGGGCCATCATGGGCCAGAATCCCACGGAGTTGCACCTGACCACCCAGATGCGCGAGATCGCCAAGGCCCTGGGCGACGATCTCGCGCATTACGACACGCTGCAAGGGTGCAGCAACCAGTTCCGAACCACCCTGCGGGACCGGTCGGCGCTCATCGTTCTCGATGACGTCTGGGATGCCCGGGATGTCCAGCCCTTCCTCGCCGACGCCCCCCGCTCTCGCCTCCTGTTGACGACTCGCCAGCGAGATGTGGTGAAGGCCACCGGCGCACGGGAGTTCTCTCTCGATGTGCTGGAACCGGATCAGGCCAGAGCCTTGCTGGCGCAGTGGAGCCAGACCGCGGAAGAGAATCTTCCCTCCATGGCGTCCGAAATTATCGAGGAATGCGGGCGGTTGCCGCTGGCCATTGCCATGATTGGGGCTCTCGTGCACGGGGAGACGAACGACCCCTGGGGCCGGGCTCTGCGGCGGCTGAAGAACGCGGATCTGGAAAAGATACGCATGCAGTTTCCGGACTACCCGCATCCCACTCTCTTTCGCGTCATCCAGGTGAGTGTCGACGCGCTGGAGCGTGAGGAATACCGCTCCCGCTATCTCGATTTCGCCGTGTTTCGGCCGGACACGCCGGTTCCGCAAAAGGTGCTGGAGACCTTTTGGAACCTGGACAAGGATTCCGCGGAGGACGTGGTGGGCGCCTGGGTGGGGGCATCGCTGGCGAACCGTCTTGAAGCTGTCATTACTCTGCATCCCGTGCAAATGGATTTCGTAAAGAAGCATGCGAAGGCCCCAGCAGAGCTTCAACGGGTTCTGGTGGAGCGGTACCGGGCGCAGTGCTCGAACGGCTGGGCCTACGGTCCGGATGACGGGTACTTTTTCCCTTGGCTTACGTATCATCTGTCGGCGGCTGGGCGGATAGACGAGCTGCGGGAATTGCTTCTGGACTCGAAGTGGATGCGGGCCAGACTTGCGAGAAAGGAGATTCCCGCCTTACTGGCCGATTATGACTACCTCTCCGATGATCCGGCTTACCAGTTAGTGAGCGATACCCTGCGGCTCTCCGCGCACATTCTAGCGAACGATCCGGGGCTCCTGACCAGTCAGTTGGCGGGCCGATTGCGTTCGTCGGCCTCAAGGGGAGTCGGCAAGCTGCTGACATCTGCCAGGGAAAGCCAGCACGGGCCGTGGTTGGAAGCGACCTACCAGACCTTGAAAGCGCCCGGCGGCCCGTCTCGGGGTCAGATGACAAGACCCTGAAGCTGTGGGACTTGGAGCGAGGGGAGACAATCCGCACGCTGGAGGGCCATGCCGGTTTGGTCAATGCAGTGGCGGTGACGCCAGAGGGTAAGTGGGCCGTCTCGGGGTCGCATGACCATACCCTGAAGCTTTGGAACCTGGAGCGAGGGGAGACAATCCGCACGCTGGAGGGCCATGCCGATTCGGTCCTTGCTGTGGCTGTGACGCCGGACGGCAAGCGGGCCGTCTCGGGGTCAGATGACAAGACCCTGAAGGTGTGGGACCTGGAGAGCGGGGAGGCGATCCGCACGCTGGAGGGACATTCCGATTCGGTCCGTGCAGTGGCGATAACGCCGGACGGCAAGCGGGCCGTGTCGGGGTCGTCTGACCAGACTCTGAAGCTATGGGACCTGGAGAGCGGGGAGGCCATCCGCACGCTGGAGGGCCATGCGAGTTGGGTCTTTGCGGTGGCGGTGACACCGGACGGCAAGCGGGCTGTCTCGGGGTCGTATGACCAAACCCTGAAGCTGTGGGACCTGGAGAGCGGGGAGGTCGTCCGCACGCTGGAGGGCGGTGCCGGTTGGGTCTGGGCGGTGGCCGTGACCCCAGACGGCAAGCGGGCCGTCTCGGGGTCAAATGACCAAACCACCCTCAGGCTTTGGGATCTGGAGCGCGGGGAGGCCATACGCACGCTGGAGGGCCACGCCGACTCGGTTCGCGCGGTGGCAGTAATGCCCGACGGCAGGCGGGCTATCTCGTGCTCGTACCAGACCCTGAAGGTGTGGGACCTGGAGCGCAGGGAGGCCATCCGCACGCTGGAGAGCCATGCCGGTCGGGTCAATGCGGTGGTGGTGACGCCGGACAGCAAGCGGGCCGTCTCGGGGTCGTATGACCATACCCTGAAGCTCTGGGATCTGGAGCGCGGGGAGGCCGTCCGCACGCTGGAGGGCCATGCCGATTCAGTACGTGCGGTGGCGGTGACGCCGGACGGCAAGCGGGCCGTCTCAGGCTCGTCTGCCAGGACCCTGAAGCTGTGGGAGTTGGATCGCGGGGAAGCCCTCCGCACGCTGGAGGGCCATGCCGATTCGGTCCTTGCGGTGGTGGTGACGCCGGACGGCAAGGGGGCTGTCTCGGGGTCGTCTGACCATACCCTGAAGTTGTGGGACCTGGAGCGCGGAGTGGCCATCCGCACTCTGCAGGGCCACACCGGTTGGGTCCTTGCGGTGGCGGTGGCGCCGGACGGCGACCGGGCCCTCTCGGGCTCGTGGGACCATACCCTGAAGCTATGGGCCCTGGAGCGTGGGGAGGCCATCCGCACGCTCGAGGGCCATGCCGGTTGGGTCAACTCGGTGGCCGTAACGCCGGACGGCAAGCTGGCCGTCTCGGGGTCGTCTGACACGACCCTGAAACTGTGGGACCTGGAGCGCGGGGAGGGCATCCGCACGCTGGAGGGCCATACCGATGTGGTCCGTGCGGTGGCGGTTACGCCGGACGGCAAGCGGGCCGTCTCAGGGTCGGATGACAAGACCCTGAAGCTCTGGGACCTCGGCACGGGAGAAGTGATCGCATCGTTCGGCGGCGAAGGGGCGATATGCTGCTGTGCCGTACTGCCGGATGGCGTGACGTTCCTTGCCGGCGAGGCCACCGGCACGCTGCATTTCCTCAAATTGAGGGAGCCCGGCTACTTCTCGCCCGTGCCCAGCAGCGTCTCGAAGTGAGGAGCATCCGGCTCGCGGTAAACAATCGCGGTCTCCACGTTCCGAAACCCGGCGCCTTTAAGGTACTTTTCGATGTCCAATTCGGTGAAGCCGAGCCAGAGGTCGGCATACATTTCCCGGGCTTCCTCGAAATGATGGCGATTGAGGTCGAGCACGGCGATGCGGCCGCCGGGCTTGACGATCCGAAACGCCTCGGCGACGGCACGGTCGGGATGCACGGCGTGGTGCAGGGCCTGGCTGAGAAACGCCAGGTCCACCGTGCCGCTGCGGATGGGCACGTCTTCCAGATCGCCCAGGCGATATTCCAGGTTGGCGATGCCGTGACGACGGGCCAGGTCGGAGCCGAACTCCACCATCTTGTCCGAATTGTCGATGGCGATCACCTTTTTGGCGCGCTGGGCCATTAACTGCGAGATGGTGCCCTCGCCCGCCCCCAGGTCGGCGATGACCATGGGCGGCATGAGCTTCAGGAGGGCCTCGGCAATCCCTTTCCACGAGCGTCCGGGGACGTACTGCCGGCCGAACTTGCCGGCCAGCTCGTCGAAGTAGCGCCGCATTTTGTCCTGGCGCTTGCGCATGGCCAGGCGCAGAGCCTGCAGGTCGCCATCGGATTCGGGGACCTCGTGGGCGGCCTGGCGCACCAGGCCCATCAGCTCGGGCGGGGCTTGCAGGCGGTAGAAGGCGTTCTTTCCGGTGCGGCGATCGTCCACCAGGCCGGCCTGCTTCAACTGCGCCAGGTGGGTGGAGATCTGGCTCTGGCCCTTGGCGAGGATCTCCTGAAGCTCGGCGACCGACAGCTCCTCGCGCTCCAGAAGGAGGAGGAGGCGGAGGCGGGTGGGGTCGGCGGCCAGACGGAGGGATTTCAGGATTGACGCCATGCGATTCTCTTCGTACAATATCAATGTATCAAGATTTGACGATTCGAGGAATAGAAATGAGCACTGCAACGGTGAATCAGACGGCTGCCGCGGCCGGCGCGGATTTCAAGGTCGCCGACCTCTCGCTGGCGGAATGGGGACGGAAGGAGATCTCCGTCGCCGAGTTCGAAATGCCGGGCCTCATGGCCATCCGGCGCAAGTATGCCGCGGAGAAGCCGCTGGCGGGCGTGCGCGTGACCGGCTCGCTGCACATGACCATTCAGACCGCGGTGTTGATCGAGACGCTGGCGGAGCTGGGCGCCACGGTGCGGTGGGCAAGCTGCAACATATTCTCCACGCAGGACCACGCGGCCGCGGCCATCGCCGCCGCCGGGACCCCGGTCTTCGCGTGGAAGGGCGAGAGTTTGGAAGACTACTGGTGGTGCACCTACCAGGCGCTCAATCACGCGGGCGGCAAAGGGCCGCAGCTCATCGTGGACGATGGCGGCGATGCGACGCTGCTCATCCACAAGGGATTCGAACTGGAGCACGGCAGCGGCTGGGTGAACTCGGAGTCGAGCAATCACGAAGAGCAGGTCATCAAGGACCTGCTGAAGAAAGTCCACGCCGAAAATCCGCGGCGCTGGCGCGAGATGGTGGCGGAGTGGCGCGGCGTGTCGGAAGAGACCACCACCGGCGTGCATCGCCTCTACAAGATGCAGGAGGCGGGGAAGCTGCTGGTCCCGGCGATCAACGTCAACGACTCGGTGACGAAATCCAAGTTCGACAACCTGTACGGCTGCCGCGAATCGCTGGCCGACGGCATCAAGCGCGCCACCGACGTCATGGTGGCGGGGAAAGTAGCGGTGGTCTGCGGGTACGGCGACGTGGGCAAGGGCTCGGCGCACTCGCTGCGCGGAATGGGCGCGCGCGTGATCGTCACCGAGATCGACCCGATCAACGCGTTGCAAGCGGCCATGGAGGGCTTCGAGGTGACCACCGTCGAGGACACGCTGGGGCGCGGCGACATCTACGTCTCCTGCACCGGCAACTGCGACATCATCACGCTGGAGCACATGCAGCACATGAAGGACCAGGCCATCGTGTGCAACATCGGCCACTTCGACAACGAGATCCAGGTGGACCGGCTGAACGAATCGGGCGCGGCGAAGACCAACATCAAGCCGCAGGTGGATATGTACACATTCGCCGACGGGCGGAGCATCTTCGTGCTGGCGGAAGGGCGGCTGGTGAACCTGGGCTGCGCCACGGGCCATCCGAGCTTCGTGATGAGCAACAGCTTCTCCAACCAGACGCTGGCGCAAATCGACCTGTGGAAGAATCGCGACACCTACAAGCCGGGCGTGTACACCCTGCCCAAGAGGCTGGACGAAGAGGTGGCGCGGCTGCACCTGGAAAAGATCGGCGTGAAGCTGACGACGCTCACCCCGCGGCAGGCGGAATACCTGGGCGTGGCGGTGGACGGGCCGTACAAGGCGGAGCACTATCGTTATTAAGAGGGGGCCGGGCACACCCGGCTCCTCCATGTTAAATTCAAGGGAAGCAAACCCCAGGAGGCCATTTTGGCAAACGCACAACGACACATTTTCACCTCGGAATCCGTCACGGAAGGACATCCGGACAAGATCGCAGACCAGATTTCAGACGCCGTTCTGGACGCCGTTCTGACGGACGATCCCATGGGCCGGGTGGCCTGCGAGGTCCTGGTGACCACGGGCACGTGCATCGTGGCCGGAGAGATCACGACCAAGACTTACGTGGACGTGCAGCGGGTGGCGCGCGGCACCATCGAGTACGTGGGCTACACCGACGCCACGTACGGATTCGATTCGAACACCTGCGGGGTGCACAACCTGATCCAGTCACAGTCGCCGGACATTTCGATGGGGGTCGACACGGGCGGCGCGGGCGACCAGGGGCTGATGTTCGGCTACGCCTGCGGCGAGACGCCGGAGCTGATGCCGCTGCCCATCATGATGGCGCACAAGCTGGTGCGGCGCCTGTCGGAAGCGCGGCGCGAGGGCATCTGCGAATTCCTGCGGCCCGACGGCAAGAGCCAGGTGAGCGTGGAGTACGTCGGCAAAGTGCCGGCGCGCATCGAAGCGGTGGTCATCTCTACGCAGCACAGCCCCGAAATTTCGACCGAGGAGCTGCGCCGCGAGGTCAAGAAACACATCATCGATCCGGTGATTCCATCGGGCATGGTGGACTCCGGAACCAAGTACCACATCAACCCCACGGGGCGATTCGTGGTGGGCGGGCCGCACGGCGACACCGGAGTGACCGGCCGCAAGATCATCGTGGACACGTACGGCGGGATGGGGCGGCACGGCGGCGGAGCGTTTTCGGGCAAGGATCCGACGAAGGTGGACCGTTCGGCCTGCTACATGGCGCGGTACATCGCCAAGAACCTGGTGGCCGCCAGGCTCGCGGACCGCTGCGAAGTGCAACTGGCGTACGCCATCGGCGTGGCCGAGCCGGTATCGGTGTATGTCGATACGTTCGGCACCGGGGTCATTCCGGACGAGCGGTTCACCGAGCTGGTGCGCGAGAATTTCGCGTTGACGCCGCGGGGCATCATCGACCACCTGAAGCTGCGGCGGCCGATCTATCGCAAAACAGCGGCGTTCGGGCACTTCGGGCGCACGGAAGACAGCTTCACGTGGGAGGCCACCGACAAGACCGAAGCGCTGAAGGACCACGCCGGCGTGGCGCAGGCGGCCGCAACCAAGTAAGGGGCCATGCGCAGCGTAGTCCTGGGCCTCGGCATCAGCCTGGACGGCTACATCGCGCGCCCGGATGGCGCGGTGGACTTTCTGTTCATGCCCAAGGATTACTCGATGGCTCCGTTCTTCGCCTCCGTCGATACCGCCATCATGGGCCGCAAGACGTTCGATGACGCCCGCAAGATGGGCGGATCGTTCGGCGGATCGGCGATGGCCAGTTATGTGTTCTCGCGTTCGGAGCCGCCCGGCGAGCGCGAGGGCGCGGTGTTCGTCAAACAGTCGCCGGCGGCGTTCGTCGCGCGGCTGCGCAAGAAGCGCGGCAAGAACATCTGGCTGATGGGTGGCGGCGAACTGGCCCGCGAATTCCTGAAGGCGGATCTGGTGGACGAGCTGCACATCGGCATCGTTCCGGTTCTGATCGGCGAGGGCATCCCGCTTTTTCCCGCCGGCTTTCCGCAACGCGAGTTCGTGTTGGTGGAGAACAAGACTTACTCCAAAGGTTTGATCGCTCTCCGGTACAAGCGCGCGCGGACGAAGGCGAGGGGGAAGTAGAAGCTGCAGCCGGATCTCGTACCGGTAGGGCGCGCCCCCTTTTTCCGAAGTCGCGGTATCATGCTGAAGATGAGGTCAGGCGCAGGCCGTGGGTAGCCGGTGCCTCGGAGGTCGGGATGCGTCTTTTTCGGGCCACGGTTCTTCCCGTATTGGTCGTTTCATTGGGGACGCGGGCATTCGCCGGTTCTTGCGATGCTCCGCAGTTCGCCAGCTCTTTTGACACGCTCCGCGGCCAAGCAGGGGGTGGAGTCCGGTTCCACGACACTTCGTTAGGTTCCAAGAACCCCCCCGAGTTGACGGTCTACAGTGGCCCCGACGGATACACTATGGTCAAGAGGTATCCGGGCACTAATGACAGCCTCGAAATTGCCCGGAATTACGATTACGCCACGCTGGCACTGATTTTGTCGCAGCTTTGTGGGTCTGACTGGGTAGCCAAGTATCTTCCCGGGTACTCTCACCCGGGCGACCTTCGCGCCGATTTGTCCGTGGCTGCATCCGCGTCACTCCCACCCAGCGGCCAGGCTTCTCAGACCAGCATCACGGCGGACGTCAACGGAGACGGAAATCCCGATACCATTTGGCTCGACCAGACGAGCACGAATGTCGTCGTTCAACTGCGAGGGTCCGATGGCTCCGTTCTCGTCAAGAACGCCTATTCTCTCGGATTCAATCCTTCCCCGGTCAACAGCAAACTGATTGCGGCGGATTTCAATGGCGATGGCAAGCTCGATCTGGCGGTTACATATTTTGCGAACAACGGGGGATTGTACATCCTGCTGGGCAACGGCGATGGCACCTTTGGCGCTGCCAAGACGTTCAACGCCGGACCGAATCCGGGATCGCTGGCCGCTGCCGATTTCAATCGCGATGGCAAGATGGACATCGCCGTGGCGAACACGTTCGGCGCAAACACGGTTTCCCTGCTGCTGGGCAATGGCGACGGCACGTTCGGCGCTCCCACGGCCTACGCGATCGGCGGCAGCGCGGTATCGATTCTCGCGCTCGATCTCAATGGCGATGGCGCTCCGGATGTAGCAGTGGCCGTCAGCAACTTTCCCAGCTCTGGCGTTTCGGTCCTGTTGAATAGCGGAGGCAGGCTGGGGCAGCCGGTGGCGACGGCGATCCCGATCAGCCCGGCGTATATGGCGTATTCGGACTTCAACCACGATGGGAAGCTCGACCTGGTCGTGACCGGGGGGCCGAACGCGATGGTGATGCTGGCGGGCAAAGGCGATGGCACCTTCCAGCAGCCGGCGGCGTACGCCGTCAGCAACAGTCCATCATCCATAGCCGTAGCGCCGCTTCAGGACGGGAACACTCTGCTGATCACCGCCGACAATGTGACCGGCGACGACCTGTTTATCATAGTTTCGCCGCAGGGCAGCGTCGGTGCGCCGCCGTTCAACTTTGCGGGCACTACGCCGGCGGGGATTGTGGCCGCCGACCTGAACAACGATGGCCAGCCAGATGTGGTGATTCCGGATGTTCTGACCGGAAGCGTGTGGGTGATGCTTTCGCAAGGCGGCACGCAGTTCGGCGCACCTCAACAGTTTCCGATCGCTGCCGCAGGCTTGTACGAGCCCCAGGCCGCGGCCGTCGGAGACCTGAACGGCGATGGCAAGGCCGATGTGATCGTCGCCAACCAGCCCTTCGGCGGCAGCCTCGGTTCCGGCATAGGATCGCTGAGCGTACTGCTGGGGAATGGCAACGGTACACTTCAATCCGCGATGGTCACGCCGCTGGCCGGGGCAGGCACGCCGCTGGCCGGCACCGGTTCGCAGATCCTGGCAACCGGCGATTTCAACCGCGACGGCAAGCTGGATGTAGCCGTCGCGGCGTACGGCTCTTCCGCGGGTGCGCCAGGCGTCTTTGTGCTGTTGGGCAAGGGCGACGGAACCTTCCAGGCGCCCACGACCGTAACAGCGCCGGGCGGACTGCATCCCATGGCGGTGGCTGCCGCGGACCTGAACGGCGATGGTATCCCCGATCTGGCCGTGGAGCTGGTTGACGCCGCTCAGTCGGACAACCCTGCGACCCTGGCGATTTTCCTGGGCCAAGGCAACGGCACATTCGGGGCCGCCCGCACCTTCGCGTTACAGTCGAAGTCCGGACGTGCCGGTGCGCTGGCGATCGGCGATGTGAACGGCGATGGCAAGCCCGATATAGCCGTGTGCGGTGGAGACTCCCTTTCCCGATCTGTAGACATCCTCCTGGGCGATGGGGCTGGAGGTTTCCGGGAAGCGTCCACACTTCCGGCCACGTACGACGGGCCCGTGGCTTTGGCAATCACGGACCTGAACGGAGACGGCAAACCCGATCTTGTGGTGGCCGAGACCGATGCCGATGCCGCGTTCCTGCTTGGCAATGGCGACGGGACGTTTCAAGCCGAGCTGCATTTTACGTCCGGCCTGAACCCGTCCGCCATAGCCGTGACGAAGTTCAACGGCAGCCAGGGACCGGACCTGGTGATTGTGGATCAGGGAGGCACGTGGGTTTCGCTGCTGAACGCATTTTCGGTTGGAGGAGTAACAGTTGCGCCCACTTCCGCGGGTCCGGCCTCCGGCAGCGGCACCGGTGGGACGTTTACTTTCACGTTCACCGATTCCGGCGGTTATCAGAACCTGGGTGTGGCAGACGTGCTGATCAATAACGCGCTCGACGGCCGGCATGCTTGCTACATCGCGTTCGTGCCTTCGGGCGCAAACAGCGGGTCGGTGTTTCTGGTGGATGATGCTGGCGACGCGGGCGGCCCGTACCAGGGCTTTGTATTACCGGGTAGCGGCAGCGTCGGCAACAGCCAATGCACCATCACCGGCGCGAACAGCTCGGTGAACGGCAGCGGCAACACCCTTACCCTCACGCTCGCGATCACTTTCAGCGCGAGCTTCCCCGGCAACAAGATCTTCTACCTCTCGGCGCAGGACAAAGCCTCAAACAACTCCGGCTGGCAGGCGCTGGGCACGTGGGGAGTGCCCGGCGCACAGACGAGCGGCCCGGCGGTGGGTGGAATCAATCCGCCGCGCACCGGCAGCCTGGGCCCGACGACTTACACCTTCACCTTCACCGACACCAACGGCTGGCAGGATATCTCCGTGGCCAACGTGCTGATCAACTCCGCCATCGACGGGCGGCGCGCCTGCTATATCGCGTTCGCGCCTTCGGGCGCCGGAGCGGGGGCGCTGTTCCTGGTGGACGACGCGGGGGATGCCGGGGGGCCGTACTCCGGGACGACGTTGCCTGGCACGGGCACCGTGAGCAACAGCCAATGCAGCATCACGGGCGGTTCGGTGAGCGGCGCGGGCAACACGCTGACACTCACGGTTCCGATTACTTTCACTCAGAGCTTCGCCGGCGACCAGGTATTCTTCCTGGCCGCGCGCAGTAATACAGCGAATTCCAACTGGCAGGCGGTGGGATCGGTGACCATTCCGTAGCCCGTGTAGAACACAAGTCGTGGCGCGTCCTGAATGTACATCGGCATCGTTCCGGTTCTGATCGGCGAGAGCATCCCGCTCTTCCCCGCCGGCTTTCCGCAGCGGGAGTTTCGTGTTGGTGGAGAACAAGACTTACTCCAAAGGACTGATCGCTCTCCGGTACAAACGCACCCGAACGAAGGCAAGGCGGAAGTATCCGGACCCTCGAGCGGAGCCAGGCGCCACGCGGCGCGAGCCGTTTATCTGGTCGCCCAATACGACGGGTGGGTCCTGTAGGTTTCGTTCTCCATGTTGGACAGAACGGCGCGCCGCAGGGCAATCACGTCCAGGTCTCCCTGTTGCTCATAGATCACCCTGCCGCCGGGCGCGAGCGCCATGGTGAACGGCGCGGCGGGATTCCACCGAGCATCGAACGTCGTCTCCATAGCAATCGTGTCGGTCGAGTCGAATAGCAGGTTCCGGCTGGCGGCATGCTGCTCCTGGAGGACCTTCATGACAGCGTCCTTGTCATCCGGATTGTTCATGGACACGGTTAGCAGATCGAAGTCCCGGCGGCGGAACATGCGGTAGGTCTCGAGCAATCCCGCCATGGCCTTCACCGAGGACTCGGAGGAAGTGGACCAGAAGCTCACCACCGTCACCTTGTTCGCCGGGTTGGAACGAAGCTTCTTGAGGTCGTCGGCGGTGACCATGTCCAACTTCACGGGCTCGCCTTCGATCATCTTTCTCTCCGCCACCTGGCTGTCGATCTTGGATTTCCACTTCGTGGAGCATCCGAACGCCCCGGTGTGCGTCACCGTCACCGGCTTGCCCGCCAGCAGCTCGTCGAGTGCGGCGCGGGCATCCTGGGTCTTCACCAGCGACTCGCGCTGCGCGTTGTCAACCCGCCCTTCGTACCGCAGCTTGCGCTCCTTGTCGAAGATGTAAACGTGCGGCGTCGCCACCACTCCGAACGCGTTCGAGACTGATTGGGTCTCGCCGTCGTACAGGTAGGGGAAGTTGAAGTGCCGGAACGCGGCGCGGATCTTCATTTCTTCCAGGCTGTCGCTGACGTCCGTGTAGCCCAGCTCGGACAGGCGGATGGCGGAGGGGTCGTTCGGCTGAATGGCCACCGCCGCCACACCCTTGTCTTTGTAGTCAGCCACCAGTTTCATGATGCGGAATTCGTACATCTGCGATGTCGGGCAGTGGTCGCAGATGAACAGCACCATCAAGTACGGGCTCTTCTTGTAGTCACTCAGCTTGTGAACCTTCCCATCAACGCCCGGCAGTGAGAAATCCGGGGCTGGAGACCCGATCGCCAGGACCGGGTGGCCGTTAGCCGGACGAACCGGCGGTTGCGCGGGAGCCACCGTCGAGAAAATGAAGAACGTCAGAATCGCTGTTAGTGCAATTCCACTCTTACGAAAACGGCTTGCCATTATGAACCTCCTTGTTCTTTCCCAGTCTCAAAAGCTGCTCGTGCGGCCGCAGCCCGCCTGAGTGTCTCGCGCTAGTTACACGGCTTCAGAACTTGACCCGGAGCGAGAGTTGCATGTGTCGCGGGACATTGTTTTGCACCGTTACCTGCCCGAAGGCCGTGCTGGTCGGGCTGGTATTGGGAGCGGCGAAATTCACCTGGTTGAACACGTTCAAGGCTTCCACCCGGAGCTCCAGGCCCAGGCTCTCCCTGATCCGGGTGTTCTTAATCAGCGACGCGTCCCAGGAGTTGTACGCGTCGCCCCGTATTCCACCGAATCGCGGGGACAGGTTGACCAGGTTATTGGCCAGCTGTTGCGACGGAATCGTGTTAAAACAACTGGTGTTGAACCACTCATGGATGGACCTCTGGCCCTTGGGGATGGGTATCGCCGAGAGAGGGCAGTAGAGGATGGCGTCGCCGAATCCCAGGGCGGCCCCGCTCTGGTAGGTGAAAATGGGTGCGAGCTGCCAGTTACTCACCAGGATGTTGGCTACCGAATGGACGTGGGGCAGGAACCGCTTCCCCTGGCCGAAGGGGAATTCGTATATTCCGGTAATCGATATGTGGTTTGGATAGTCCTGATTGGAAGGCGCTTTCGACGGCGCGGCGTCCCCCGGGTTCAACAGAGTGACTGCCTCTAGGTACTTGGAAAACGTGTAGTTCAATTGGGCCATGAAGCCGTGTGTGAATCGCTTCTCGACCCTCAGGTTCAGCGCGTCGTACCAGCCTTTGCCGTCGTAAGTGTAGTACGACACGCCGGCGAACTGAGGATAGGGCGAGAGCAGTATGGAGCGCGCAATCGTGTTGCTGCCGCCACGGGTCGTTCCGGCGAATTGCGGAACGCCGAAGAAAGGATTCGGCAGGTTCCCGGTCAGATAGTTGATGGTGGCCTGATCGCGGGTTATGCTCGTACTGAGATACTGGTCGGGTAAGGCGCTCAGGGAGCGTGTGACTTCGAGGTCGTAGTTGCGGGCTCCCGCGTAGCCTGCGTCAATCAGCACGTTTCCCGGGAGTTGGTGCTCTATGTCAACCTGAAACTTCTCCAGGAGGGCCGCCTTCGGATTCTGGTTGAAAAAGCTGATGGCATTGCCGACGTTGGTCTGCGACCCGAGCGTGGCGCCAGTCGGTTGCACGAACCCGTTGGGGAAAGGATTGGAATTGGTGGCGGAATAGGTGACGCCGCCGTTGGTGGAGGGGATCACGTTGGTGGTCGCAAGGAAGCCCGAGTTCTGGATAACATCCTGGAGGCGGGTGCCCAATGAGCCAAAGTAGGATCCGAATCCGCCGCGAATCACCGTGTTCGGGCCCAGTTGGTAGGCGAATCCCAAACGGGGCATCACATTGTTGGTGTCGGGGTGGTACAGCGGCTGCCCGTGCCCGTTGACTCCCGGAAAGGTGAGTCCGCCGGTCAGCAGGAATTGCGATGCCGGGATCTCCGGCGTCGGGCTCTGGGCATAGTTAGCCATCACCTGCTCCGCCCACGGTTGTCCAGCCGTGGGGTTGAACCCCATTACGGCGCGGTTGTATCGCTCTGTCTCGGCAGTCTCATATTCGTACCTGATCCCCAGGTTAAGCGTCAGCTTTCGCGTGACTTTCCAGTTATCCTGAAAAAACGGCGCATACAACTTCGACATATCGGCGAAGTTGCTTGCAGCAGGTAACAGCAGGCTGCCCGAAGTCGGTATGCCGTACAAGAACTGGGCCATTGCCTGTCCCCGCGGGGCGGCCGGGGAGTTATCCAGCGGCCCGTTGGTGTACGTCGCGCCATAAGTCAGCGACAGGTCCGTGGCGGTGCTGCCGGAGATCTGGTCGTCGGGATATTGGCGGTAGTCCACGCCAAACTTAAACTCGTGGTTGCCCCTGACCTTGTCGAAGGAAACCGTCAGTTCGCGGGTTTGCGTCTGCTTGTAGAGAACCGTGCGGGCGGTTATCTCCGGTTGCCCGCTCGACGCTGCTAGATCCGTGATCGAGATCCCCGGGAACTGGTGGAACTGCGGAGCGATCGCGTTCTCAATGGAGGCCGGGAAACCCAGTTGCGTCAGGTCCCAATTCTGACCCGCCGGGTTCGGTTTCTGGGCGCGCAGAAAACGAGCGTCGGAAACCCGAACGTCCATAACCAGGGTCGAGTTGAAGACGTGAGTGTCGTCGATGGCGTACTGCTCCGACTCGTTCCAGAAATCGGATCCAAACGCGGGATTGTTAAATCCGAAATTGTCGCTGTCGGCGATGATATGGTACCTGAAGTTAGCGCGAACCATCAACCGGTTCTTCGGGCCGATGACTTGATCGAACTTATAGAGTTCCGAGTGATACTTGACCCGACTCGGCCATCCCGTCTGGATGTTATTGTTGCCGCCGTCTATCGTGCCGGGACCGGTCGGCTCCGGGTAATAGCAAGTCGTTTGAGGAGTGGAAACATACGCAAGCAGCGTAACTTTCGAGGGGTCGCAGGCAAAGATTTTCGCCGAGATCGGGTTGATCAGGTTCGCCGGAACGATGTTTCCGGGAAGCGGGTTGCGGGAATAGCGGCCACTGGAGTTGGGTCCCGTGGTGCTGAATGGGTCATAAATCTGATAGTTGCTGCCCAACTTCAACAGGGCGGAGAAATCGCCCGCGCGTTCGGCATCGGTGGGAACGGTATCGACCGCGGCGTCGCCCCCGGTGAGGGCCGTGGTCGAGTGGATGTTTTCGTACGTGAAAAAGAAAAACGTGCGGTTCCTCCCGTTGTACAGCTTGGGGATGATGACCGGGCCGCCCACCGTGGTCCCCAACCGGTTGTACTTCAAGCCCTCGATGGGTATGTTTTGGGCGTTGGAGAAGAACAGATTCGCGTTCATGGAAGTAGTTTCCTTCCCCCAGTACGCCGTACCGTGGAGTTGGTTGGTGCCCGATTTGAGGCTCACGTTGACGACGCCTCCCTGAGTCGCCCCGGTCGTCGCGTCAAAGGACGCGGTCTGGACCTTATACTCCGACACCGCATCGCCGGGGGGCGTCCAGGCTTCGGATATCGAGCCTCGCGCCTGGTCGTGAAGGGTATTCGAAGTGCCGTCGAGGGTGAACTCGTTCAAGGCGCCGTGCTCCCCGGCCATGGCATAAGAAATGTTGAGGCTTTGCCACGGCTGGTCCTTGGAGGGGTTGTCCGTGAAACCTACGCCAAGGCTGAGCTTGATCAGGTTGTCCACGTCCCCGTGCTCGGCGGGCAACTGGGTCGCTTCCTGGAAGCCTATCACGCGTCCGATGGAAGCGTTCGTGGTATCCAGCAGCGGCGCATCGGCCGTCACCGTAATCGTCTCCGACGTGGTGCCGAGCTCCAGGGGAATGTTGATCTCCAGCCGGTCGTTGAGGTTGAGAAGGATCCCATCCCGTACAAAGCGCTTAAATCCGGGCTTCTCCACCGTGATCCGATACGTCCCGGGTATCAGGAAGGGCACGACATAGTTGCCCTCCCCGTTGGTGGTGGTTCGTATGGCAACGGTAGTTGCGACATTAGTGATTTGGACAGTCGCGGCCGGAACCACCAGGTTAGTGCTATCCGTGACGCGTCCCAGAATGGTCCCCTTCGACTCCTGCGACCAACCCGGCTGGTTGGCCACTGCAAGAGCGATCACGGTTCCAAGAACGGCGAGGTTCCCTCTGAGCATTTGGCTCCTCCAATCTGGGGCGATTGTACATCATCTCCCGCTTCGCTTGCCAGAGGGAAAAAGGCCAATGCAGGATGAGCCTGAAGGTCGCGGGAGTCGACAGGACGTCGCGGGGTCGCGGAGAAACCGGCCCGAATAGAGCTTGACGCAGGGGGGACTCGAGAAGATAGGGCGTACAATCGAGGAGGTACGCAGTTCGGTCCGGCGCAAATGGGGCATGGGAGACGAACGCGGAAGGAGATTCGATGAAGAAGGTTTCGCGGCGCGCGTTTTCCGGGGCGGTGTTCTCGGCATCGGCACTGGCGAAAGCACAGGAGCAGCGCGATCCGGGAAATCCAGCCAAAGTGGATCTGCCCCCGTGGAAGGGATCTTCAGCAGGTGGCGAAACCTTCGAGTTTCCGGGCGCCCCATCGCCGCGGACCAGGTGGAATGTGCCAGGCGCGCCACGAAGGTACTTCGCCGAATGGCTGCCCGCGCTGTTTGAGCGGACCCTGGAGATCGAGAACTGGAGCGGCGAGAAGCCGCAGTTGCGATGGGTTTTCACGGGGCCGTCCGGTGGCTTTACGGTGGAAGCGGGCGGCGGCAAAGCGCGGCTGGCGGTGCGGTATTACGACTCTCCCGGCCTGAGCAAGGTGCCGCCCGTCGAGCCGCGTCCGGGCCGTCATCCCGAGGGCCTGTGGGAGGAGTCCCGGATCGAGTATGCGGGAGACTTGAAAGCAATTACGGTGGTGGCCGACTACCGGTTGACGGTGCGGGTCCTGTTGAACGGGAAAGAGGCGCTCACTTCGCGCGCGGTGATGGATGTGAACCGGCACCAACTGGCCTTCACGGGGGATGGGTCGGCGCGCGGGAGGCTGCTTCCCCCGGCCGCCGAAGCAACGACGGTGGACGTCGACGACGCGGTGCGGTTTCAGGAGATGCTCGGGTGGGGCGGCACGACGACGCCTCCAGCCTTCGCCGAGTTGAGTCCGCAGGGCGCCAGGGAGTGGTGGCGCATTCTGGCGGAGTACAACCTGCTGCTCCATCGCGAGTATCCCACCGGGGCCCTTCTCAATCGGGAGATGACCAACTGGGACCGGCGGGAGGATGCGTCGCCGCACTATTACGGCGACAACTTTCCGAACTGCGAGACCAGCGACTTCGAATACATACGGCGGATACGTCGTATGGGCGGCAAGGTGATCTTCGAGTTTTGGGAATTGCCGCCGTGGGCCAGGATGCGGGATGCCGCGGGCAAACCGACGGAGGCTCCCGAGATCGAGGCCTATGTGAAGGCCATGGTGCGGTATTGCCAGGTTTCGCGCGACAAGACGGGGCACGCCCCGGAGATTGTAGGGATTCAGAACGAGGTAACGCAATCGGCGGAGAACTGGCGGAAGATGGCGCTGGCGCTGCGCGGGGGGCTGGACAGCGCGGGATTCGGGGCCACGAAGATCCACATGCACAACGCGTCATCCTCGACCGGCGGCGTCGCGGCCGCCAAGGCGTTCCGGCAAGACGCGGCCGTGTGGAAGACGATCGATTACGCGGCATCGAACCTGTACGACTATCAAAACAGTTTTTACGATCCCGACGGCTTCGACGCGCGCCTGGCTCAGTTGCGGGAAGTCACCGGGGACAAGCCGTTCTTTGCCGTGGAATTGTGTGTCAACAACGGGGAGTTTCAGACGCGCGCTTACCGCGTTGCGCTGGCGATGGGGCAACTCTACCACAAGGTACTGACGCAGTTGGACGCGTGCGGCGTGATGTATTGCTGGACGCTGCTCAACGTGGTTCAGCCGTCTTACGCATGGACCCGAACTCTGCTGGCGCCCGATCCGGAGCACGGGTTGAAGCCGGTGGCGTCGAGTCACCAGTTGCGGGTCTTCGGCGCCTACACACGCCGGGTGCGCGCAGGCATGAAGCGGGTGAAAGCGGCGAGCACGAACACGCACGTGCTGGCGACGGCGTTCAGCGGCACGGGCGGCGAGAGGACGCTCATACTGCTGAATCGCTCGGCGGTCATGCAGAACGTTGAAGTGAAGTGGCGGGGAGTGAGATTCCGGTATCTGGAGACGGCCAGCCCGCAGCAGGAGAACTCGGTAGAGCCGAGCCCGCGGCCGGCTGGCGCCAGCGTGCAAGTGTCGGTGGCTCCAGGAGCCATTGTCACGTTGACGAACGTGGAATTAGGCAAAGTGACCGAGGATGCTCCGCGGGCGTAAGGCCGATGCAGGATCCGTCAGAACTGGAACCGGGCCGAGAACGCCATCACGCGGGCCGGCAATGTGCCAGTCGGCAGGCCAACAGCGTTTGCGTTGGACACGGCGTTGGTGGCCGGATTGAACTGGATACCGGTATTCATTGCGTTGAATTCCGAGTGGTTGAACGCGTTGTACGCCTGAGCCTGAACCCTTAGCAGGCGCCTTTCACTGCCTAACGGGAAGCTCTTGGTCAGCGTCATGTCGAAGTTGGTCACTCGTGGATAGGTCAGGGCGCCGGCGCCGCCGCCCTGGTTGCCCAGGACCGGCGGTCCGACAATCGAGTTGTCGGGACCGGTAGCCAGCGCGGGCATGGCATACGCCGCCGGATTAAAGTAAGTGCCCGCGGGGATGTTGGCCAGCGGATTGCCGATCACCTCGCAACGTTGAGAGACGTCCGGCGAACCGGTATAACCGCCCGACACGCCTGGGGAGCCCGAAGTGAGGCTGCAACCCGGATTGAACGGCGCGCCGCTCTGGATGGAAGTGATTCCGGAGAAGGTCCAGTGGTCGGTGACGATCCCCAAGCCCTTGACGCCGAACTTTTGGGCGACGTTGGGAAGATCGTAGGAGTAGGTGATCTGGAGGTTGTTACGGCGGTCCGTGCTCAGCCGCCCGTAATTCCATTCCTCGTTGTTGGGAACAACGGGATTGTAACTGGTCGTGCCCATGGCTCTGGAGAACCAGTACGCCGCGCCCACCACCAGGCCGTGCGACAGGCGCTTCTGCGCCGTGGCGGTCAGAGCGTTGTAGTTGGCGTGCCCCCAGAACACATTCTCCGTGATCGAGCCGTACCCTGGGTAGATGCTTCGCTCGAAGATAGAGCCAATGTCGGCGCTCGTATTCCCCGCCGTTGTCGGGTTCAGATTCGACGGCGTGAACGGCCAGCCCGTTCCTATGGGAATGTAGTTCGCATTGTATGTGAGGTGCTGGTCGTAGCTGTAGCTCAGCGTGTAGCCCAGATCGACAACGATGTGGCTGCCGAAGGTTCGCTGAACGTCAATACTGGCGTTGATGACCTTATCCCACGGAACATTGGCAGGGTAGGCGGTGGGAGCAATAGGAGCGATACTCAAACTACTCAAGCTGGGCGGAGCCCCCCCGTCCAGAGTCGCGATCTGCGACAGGGTGACAGTATTGACCGTCTGCTGATAAGTTGTCGGCGCCTGTCCGGACAGGCCGTAATATTGATTTCCGTCCAGGCGGTTATAAAACATTCCCGCGCCGCCGCGGATCGCCGTAGTGCCATCCCCAAAGACGTCGTAGGCAAAGCCCACGCGCGGCGCGACAGCCAGGGGCGACTGATGGTAAGGCGCCAGGGGAACGCCGTTAAGCCCGAGCACCTCCAACCCCGCCGTGGGATTGCCCGAGTTGGGAACAAAATCCCCGATGAGCCCGCTGCTTGCGGTCGCGCCCGTGCCCGGATCCTTGGCCACCAAGCCGGTGTTGGAAGTACAAGTCGTGCCAGTCAAACAGGCCGGAACGTAGATCCTTGGCATGGCCGACTTGGAATATTGTGCCGGATTGAAGTTGACAAATGTGTCGTTGTGATCGATCTGGGGCGTCTGGTGATAGAATCGCACACCGAGATCGAGCGTCAGCCTGCGGTTGACTTTCCAGTTATCCTGCAGATACCACTCCGCGTTCCAATAGGTGACGTTAAACGTCGTGCTGTTGTTGTACTGGCTGTAGTTGTTGACGTTGCCGAGCAGGGCGTTGGCGTAACCGTCATTGGTGTTGAGCAGCGGAGTTGAGGTCGAGGAGGCAAAACTGAAGGCCCCCATGTAGTTTCTCTGGGCCGGCTGCCACTTAGTGTTGTATTCCAGGAAGATTCCCGCCTTGAGCGAGTGGCGGTCGATGATCTTGCTGATGCTATCCTGCCAGTACCAGGTCGGGTTTATGGTGTAGTCCGCTCCGGCCGACGCGCCGACGCGGGAATAAGACATCGCGTTACTGGGCGTGCCGCCGAAACTGAAGTTAGGCAGGAGGTTCTGGTAACCGTTGAGAGGCGATGCAGGATTTCCAGTTCCGGCCTGCGACGACGTTGGGGGCGGAAACAGCACCGGCAGACCCGGCACCAGCGAGCGGTCCTCGCTCTTATAGTTATCCAGCGATACATAGGTATACTGATCCCAATTCGCGGCGAACGTGAATTCGTTGACCATGGTGGGCGAAATCGTGTAAGTCAGGGCAGCCGCATAGCCGTGCCCCCCATTCGGATGCTCAATGGGGGAAATGCCCTGCTGGCCCAGAACACCGCCTACGTCCGAACTGAACTGGACCCCATCGTACAGGATGTTCGAGGTGTCGTAATCGTTGATAAAGCGGAAGTAGCCGCTGAGCTTCGAAGTTATATAGAAATCGCCCCGATACACGTCGTTGCGACGCGGGTGCGTGGCGCTGCCCTGTTCGAAGTAGTTCACTATATTCAACTGCGCCGCCAGCGTCGGGGTAAAGTTGGGCAGAGGGAAGAAGTTGAGGACGTTCAGGCCCACCGGATTGATCCGCGCCGCCGGTATGACGTTGCCCGGGAACGGCGCGTTGTTGTTAGCCGGATCGAGGATGGTGATCAGGCTGCCGTTGTTGTTCAAGCTTTTCGAGAAGTCGCCCGCGCGCTCCAGCGCGGTGGGTGTGTACTGATTCACCTGGCCGCCGGTTACGAATTGGCCGACCCACTCCTGGGACACGAAGAAAAAGAGCCGGGTCTTATCCCGGTTAAAGTGCTTGGGGATATACACGGGACCGCCGAGGCTGTAGGTCTCGATGTTGTACCGGTACGGCACTCGCGGAGTAGCGGCGCCGTTCTTGACGGTGTGGTTGTTCACCCAGGTGTCCGCGTTGAATTCCTCGTGCCGGTGGTTCCATGCGGCCGTGCCATGAAAGCTTTGTGTTCCGTTCTTGGTTACGACTGTGATCATTCCGCCCGAGTTGCGCCCGTATTCGGCGGCGTAGTTGGAAGTCAGAACCTTCAGCTCCTGAATCGCGTCCAGGTTCGGCTCGAACTGAACCGAAGTGTTCGACCCGGTATCCATGTCGGTGACTCCGTCCACCGTAAAGTTCAGCGCCGACGTGGCTCCGTTGATATTCATGCCGCTGATGGCGCCGTGGCTGGTGACGTCGCGGCTGGCAGCGGTGTCCAGCACTCCCGGAACCAGCCTTCCGTAGCCGAACAGGTCCCGGCCCTTCAAGGTCAGGTCTTCCAGGTTCGTGGCGTCCACCGTCTGCGACTTTTCGGAGCTGGCCAACTGCACCTGCGCCGCTTCCGCCGTAACGGATATCGAATCCGTTGTGTTGCCGATCTGGAGAACCATCCTGCCGGCGTTGTGGGTTTCCTGCGCGCTCACGACAATGCCGGTCTGCGTTTCACTCTTGAACCCCGGCGCGCTGACCGTCACATTGTAGGTGCCGGGATCCAGGTTGACGAACCGGAATGTTCCGAGGGTGTCCGTGCTACCGTGACGAACCGCGCCGGTACCGGCGTCGGTCAGCGTCACCGGCGCGCCCACAACAACCGCGTCCGCCGGATCGACAACCGTACCCACGAGTGAACTCGTGACTGTTTGTCCCAACATTGCCGCGCAGCAGAAAGCAAGCGCGAACACAACACAAGCGTAATTTGTCAGTCTCATAGTTCCCCCCAAAGACTCCCGTCTGAACGCAAAAGACAGTGCTTATGACAGCCCCAGTGCTCTGCGGTTCCCAACCGCGGAGGCCAGTGTATCTGCTGGCATCGCCGGTGTAAAGGGCCTGGGTCGGTTTGACAGGCAGCCGGACTGTTAAGTAACGTACAAATGGGTGCGAAGGTCTGGCCCGACTGCTCCTTGTTTGCGAAAATCGGACATGTGCAGGGGATCATGCGGCTGAAATCGGGCATGACGATTGCCGCGCTGGGAATCGCGGCCGCCAGTCTCATGACGCAGCGGGCGCATACGCAGCAGGCTACCACCTCAGCCGGCGGCCAGTACGCGGGCCCGGCACTTTGCGAGCCATGTCACACGGAGATTGCGAACAGTTTTTGGAAGACCGGCATGGGGCGGTCGTTCTACCAGTTACGGCCCGGGAACACGGCAGAGGATTTCACGACAGGGAAGCCGTTCTATCACGAGGCGTCCGACAGTTACCTGGCGATGACGGAGCGGGGCGGCAAGTATTATCAGCGCCGCTGGCAGAAGGGATTCGATGGCAGGGAAACCAATATCGACGAGAAGCAAGTGGACTTCGTCATGGGGTCGGGCAACCACGTGCGAGCATATCTACACTTGACCAGCCGGAATGCATTGCAACAATTACCGCTCGGCTGGTATGCGGAGGAAGGCGGTTACTGGGCGATGTCGCCTGGGTTCGACCGGCCGGACTATCCCGGGTCGACGCGCGTGGTGACTTACGAATGCATGTTCTGTCACAACGCATACCCCAAGATTCCGCAGGGCCACGAGGAAACCGGCGCGAGCGCGGAGTTCCTGCAGCCGATACCCGAGGGGATCGATTGCCAGAGATGCCACGGGCCGGGACAGCGGCACATCGAGACTGTCGCCAGGGCAGGCGCGAAGGCCGCGGAGATTCGCGCGTCCATCGTGAATCCCAAGCGCTTGAGCCCCGACCGGGAACTGGAGGTCTGCATGCAGTGCCATCTGGAGACCACCACCGCCCCTCTGCCGCACGCGATCCGGCGCCTGGATCGGGGACCTTTTTCCTACGTGCCGGGGCAGCCGCTGGGGGATTTCCGGCTGACGTTCGACCGTGCGGGAGGAATGGGCGACAGATTCGAGATTGCGTACGGCGCCTACCGGATGCGCCAATCCCAGTGTTTCCTCAAGAGCGACGGGAAGCTGAGATGCACGACCTGCCACGATCCGCACAACATCCCGCGCGGAGAGGCGGCCACAGCCCGCTACAACGCCATTTGCGGCGATTGCCATCGGGCGGCATTGGAAGGGACGGCGGCGTCCGGAGCGCACACGGCCGGCGCGAACTGCGTGAGCTGCCACATGCCGAAGCGGAGGACCGACGACACGGTGCACGTGGTGATGACCGACCACTTCATCCGGCGCCGGCAACCGTCGGGGGATCCGCTGGCGGATAAGGCGGAGGAGCGTGAATCCTCCACGGCCCCGTATCGCGGCGAAGTGGTGCCTTACTATCCGGCGAAACTCGCGGCAACCCCGGAGGGTTCGCTGTACCTGGCGCTGGCGCAGATTCTGGAGTGGAGCAATCTGAAGGAGGGATTGCCGCGCCTTGCAGGCTTGATCGAAAAGTACCGTCCCCAGCGCGCCGATTATTATGCGGACCTCGCGGAAGGGCTGAGCACCGCGGGCGAACGCGCGAAGGCCATGCCCTACTTCGACGAAGCCGCGCGGCACGCGCCCGGCTCGGCAATCATCCTGCGAAAGCTGGGCAGCGCGCAGATGGAATCGGGGCAGCCGGCGAAAGCGGAAGCGACGTTGCGGCGCGTAATAGCGCTGGCGCCGGACGATGCCGGGGCATGGGGAATGCTGGGCCAGGTTTTGTGGCGGCAAAACAGGAACGCGGAGGCGAAGGCAGCGTTCGGGAAAGCCATAGGCCTCGATTCCGAATTGCCCGAGTTGCATGACTCCCTCGGGACGCTGCTGCTGGCGGACGGGGACGGGGCGGGGGCGGAGAAAGAGTTCCGCGAGGCGGTGCGGATTCAGCCGGGCAACGCGAAGGTGCAGGCGAACCTGGCGAGCGTGCTGGCAACGCGGACCGAGATCGCCGAGGCGCGCTATCACTTCGAGCAGAGCATCCGGCTGAAGGCGGATTCCGCCGAGGCACGGTTGAATTACGCCCGACTGCTGGCGTCGATCAACGAGACGGGCGAAGCTGAGAAGCAAGTTCAGGCGGCGGTGGCAGCGGATGCGAGTGTGGCGGGCGCGCACCAGTTGTGGGGCGCCCTGCTCGCAACGAGGGGCGACCTGGACGGCGCCAAGCGGGAGTTGCAGACGGCGGTGCGGCTGCAGCCGGACTTCTGGCGCGCGCAGTTCGAGCTGGGAGTGGTTCTGGGGCGAGAGCGCGACTACGCCGGCGCCGAGGAACATCTGAGAATCGCGGCGCAGGGGGCGGATCCGGATGCGAAGGCGTCGGCGCAGCAACTGTTACAGAGGTTGGGCCGGTGACGGCCGCTTTTCCAGACGGCCCGCATGGCAATCAGCGTCTCAACGTTTGCAGTAACTGCTGCGCCGCAGCCCTCGTCTCCGCATCCGTGCCCTGCGCGGCGATGGTCAATTGCTCCGATGCGGCGGCAGTGTCGCCCTTGCGGCCGAGCACCGCTCCGAGCTCGTAGTGGGCGCGCCAGAAGTCGGGCTGCAAGCTGACGGCGGCCTGCAACTCGCGCAGTGCGCCGTCCACGTCGCCTTTGGCCGCCAACAGGTACCCCCATAGCTCGTGCGCTCCCGCCGCGCCAGCATCCGCTTCCACCGCTGCCCTGGCCTGCCGCTCCGCCTCGTCGTTCCGATTCGTGTTGGCCAGCAGCCGGGCATAACCGAGCCGCGAAGCGGCGTAGCCGGGCTTCAACCGTATACTCAGCTCGAAGTGATAAACGGCCTCGGACACCTGGTCCCGCGATGCCAGCAGATTCGCCAGGTTGGCCTGCCACTCCGCGATTCCGGGTTCGATCCGCAGCGCGGCGCGAAACTCCTTTTCCGCCCCCGCCAAATCGCCGCCGCGCACCAGCAGGCCGCCGAGGTAATTGTGCAGGTCGGGCAATTCGGAATCGAGGCCTATGGCTTTCCCGAAGGCTGACTTCGCCTCCGCGTTCTTGTTTTGCTGCCACAAAGCCTGGCCGAGCAGCCCCCACGCCACGGGATCGTCAGCGGCTTGGGCCGTAACGCGGCGCAGGACCGATTCCGCCTTCGCCCATTGCTCCGACACCACCAGCGCGTTGCCATATCTCAGCAACATGGCTACGGAGGCGGGCGCGCGCCGCAGGGCTTGCTCAAAACAGAGAATCGCCCGCGCGCCGTCTCCCGCCGCGAGGTACCCTTCCGCAAGGTCCGCGTAGTAGCCGGCCGCCGGCGGCCGATATTTTTCGATGAGACCGGCAAGGCGCGGCAAACCATCCTTCAGATTGCTCCGGTCGCGAAGCTGCGCGACGGCTGCGTCGAGGGCATTTTCCGCCGTCGCCAGGAGATGCGCCGGATAGTACGGGACCACTTCGCCGCGATACGGAGTGGGGGGCGATTCGAGCGACACATCCTTCTCCGCCAGCAGATCGCCGGTGGTGGGTTGCCGGCGCCGGATATAGTGATCGGTCATCACGATGTGCACCGACTCATCGGTTCGCCGCTTGGGCATGTGACAGCTTACGCAGGCGGAATCGGCCGTGTGCGTGCCGGCCTCGACCGCTCGCCGGAGGGCCGACTGGTGGCAGGTGAGGCAAACAGCGTTGTAGTGCGCAGCGGCGGTCTCGCCACGCGGGACGTCGTGCGGATCGTGGCACGTGGTGCAGCGCAGTTTCCCCTGGCTCTTCCGGTAGCACTGCGATTCGAGAGTCCGGTAGCCGGCCTGCGCTACTTCGAACCTTTCTTCAGGACCGGTGGCACGGTCGAACGATAACCGGAAATCGCCCAACGCCTGTCCCGGAACATAGGAAAAGGGTCCACGATTGCGGCGCTGAATCGAATTCGGCAGCGGCAGATGGGTGGTCTCGAGATGGCATTGCAGGCACACCTCCATTTCCCGCTGAGGGCTCAAGCGCCCGGGATTCACGATTGCTGCGCGAACCTCGTCCGGCGCGGCGCCCGGCTTGCTCACCGCCGAGACGTGCCGCCGTCCCGGGCCATGGCATCTCTGGCAATCGATCCCCTCGGGCAGCGGCAGAAGATACCGCGCCTCCGCGCCCTCCTCCGGGTGCCCCTCCGGAATCCGGGGATAGGCATTGTGGCAGAACATGCACTGGTAGCCCACCGGACGGGTAGCCCCGGGAAAATCCGGCCGGTCGTAACCCGGATTCATTCCCCAGTAACCGCCCTTCTCCGAATACCAGCCGAGGGGCAGTTGCTGCAGCGTGTTCCGGCTGGTCAGGTGAAGATAGGTGCGGGAATGATTGCCCGAACCCAGAACGAAGTCCACCTGCTGCTCGTCGACGTTGGTTTCCTTACCATCGAATCCGATCTGCCAGCGGCGCTGGTAATACTTGCCGCCGCGGGCGATCATGGCGAAGTAATTGTCCGACGCAGCGTGATAGAAAGGCTTCCCGGGAGCGAGATCCGGCCCGTCTCGCGGCAAGCGGTAGAACGACCGTCCCATGCCGGTCTTCCGGAAATTGTCGGCTATCTCCCGGTGGCATTGCGCGCACAGCGCCGGATCCACGTAGGTGTTCGCGGAACCCTGCGAGGGCGGCGTTGACTGTTGCGCGTGCGCCCCCGCGGTCAGGACGCAGGCAGCCGCGAGGAGCGCGATCGCCGCACGAAGACGAAGGTCGAAACGAGTGGGCGAGTGCCTGGGCCACAGCGCGCCGCGCATGGTTCAGATTGTCGCATAAGACGCGCGCCTGGCCGAACCCGAAGAAAATCGCTTGATTGTCCGGACGGCCCATCCTATACTGACCTCAAATAAGAACTGTCGTTTGAGCAGGCTGGCGCATCAACGGCCCGCCGGGGGTACAAAGCGGCAAATAGATTGCAGGGGCACCTGTCGGGAGTGGATATGCTTTGTTTACGTTCAACCAACACTATTTCGCAGTGGCTCGCGATCCTCGCCGCGGCGATCATGATCGCAGGCTCGCTCATCGCCCAGACTACGGGCGACGCTGAAATCACCGGCCTGATCAAGGACCCGTCCGGCTCGGCTATTCCGAACGCGACGGCCAGCCTGGCGAACCAGGACACCGGCGTCACCAGAGCCTTCAAATCCGATGCGGATGGGCGCTACCGGTTCTCGGCGGTCCTGCCGGGCCGCTATTCGCTGACGGTGGAGGCTACCGGTTTTACCACGGCGACCATCTCCGACATCATTCTGAACATCGGCGCTCACGTCGATCACGATGTTTCCCTCACAGTGGGCGCGGTGCAGGGGACGATCACCATCACGGGCGAGATTCCGCCCATCGACACGACCAAGAACGACGTCTCGGGCGTGGTTACCAACGAGCAGATCGACACGCTTCCCATCAACACGCGGCAGTTCATCAACCTTGCCCTGCTGGAGCCGGGCACGGCGCAGGATTCCTCGCGGACGTTTTACAACAGCGTCCAGATGGGCGGCGCCAGCCATTACTGGTCCAACGGGTTCTCGGTGGACGGCGTGACCAACACCTGGGCCGAGATGGGCGAGCCGCGGGAGAACTTCCCGATGGGCGCGATACAGGAGTTCAAGGTCAACACCATTCAGTACAAGGCCGACCAGGGCCTGTCGGCCGGCGGAGTGGTCAACATCGTCACCAAGAACGGAACCAACGAGTTCCACGGCGAGGCGTTCGAGTACGCTCGCGACCAGGTCTTCAATCGCGACGACCGATTCACCCAGGCAGCCGACCAAAACGTGGGGCTGACCAAGGCGCCGTTCCGCCGCGATCAATTCGGCGGCAGCGTGGGTGGACCGATCGTGCGGAACAAAGTGCACTTCTATGCCGCTTTCGAGCGCACCCAGACCGCTACCGCGTACACCATCTTCATCCCGGGTGCTGCCAGCCAGTTCTACTCCACCTTCCAGGGCGTGCACGACCGGCCGATCCACGACCAGATGTTCAACGCGCGGGTGGACTATCAGCTCGGCAACAACCAGCATCTGTTCGCGCGCTATTCGCAGGAGTGGAACTTCATCACCTGGAACGGCTGCGGCGGAACTTCCATGATCAACTGCTACGACGGCCAGATCCCGCGGCACGCGCTGGTGGCGGGACACACATGGACGCCTACGAGCACGGTGGTCAACGAGCTGCGGTTTCAGTATGCCTTCTCCTCCTACCTGCTGGGCCCCTCGGGCGTGCCCATTTTCACCCAGCTGGGGACCTATCCGGCGGCGCGCATCAACGCTCTCCAGACTTCCCTGGTCTTCCCCAGCTTCAGTTGGGGCGACGACTACGCGGACAACGGAGTGGAGAAGCGCTGGCAGGGGAAGGACGACATCAGCATAGTGAAGGGCGCGCACACCCTGAAGCTGGGCATCGATGTGAGCCGCGTCCCCTTCGAGGACGATGCACCTAACGGTTACGCGGGCCAGTACACGTTCGCGCACGATCACTACTTCAATCCCAGCGACCCGGCGTCCCTGGCCGCGCTGGCCGCATCGAACGACGCGACCGTGTTCACCGCGACGCGCCCGCCGATCGACACCAAGGATCCGACCACGGAACTCGGCTTCTATATCCAGGACGACTGGAAAGTGAGGAGGAACTTCACCCTGAGCCTGGGGGTTCGCTACGACCGGGAGTTTGACGCGCTGAACGAGTTCTTCAACCCCAGCTCGCTGGCGGGGCGGCCTTACAACGCGATCGTGCCGATTCCCGGGATGGGCGATCCGAGCGCGAGGAGCTCGAACAAGAATTTCGGCCCGCGCTTCGGCTTCGCGTGGGACGTGCGCGGCAACAGCAAGGACGTGGTTCGCGGGGGCTACGGCATTTACTATCAGAACCTGCAGACGCTGCAGAATTTCGCCGAGCTGCGCAACTACGCGCAGTGCTCGGTGCTGATCAACAAGCCGGCGTATCCGGATCCGTTCGGCGGCCAGGACTGGCACACATTCTGCCAGATTGCCGCTCCATCACCCACGATCCTCGACCCCAACTATCGCAATCCCTATACGCAGCAGTTCAACCTGGGCTACTCGCGCGAGCTGGCGCACGATTTTTCCCTCCACTTCGACGGCGCGTACAGCCACACGCTCCACGATTACCGCACGGTGGATCTGAATTATCCGGTCAACGGCGTGCGGCCCTATCCGCAGTTCGCGCGCATCCTGGACCACAGCGCCATAGGAGCGGCGAGGTACAAGGCGCTTTATGTCCGGGCAGAGAAGCGTTTCGCGCGGCGGTACCAGTTCATGGTCTCGTACACGCTTTCCAGCAACCAGGACAATAACCCGGAGGCGCAGGTGACGGTGCCCTCCAACTACGGCCTGGACTGGGGGCCTGCCAATGCCGACCGGCGGCACAACCTGGTGGCCAGCAGCTCGTTCCAACTGCCCTGGAGGTTCACGCTGGGCGCTATCTGGACGGTTCGCTCTTCGTTGCCGTTCAGCGCCATCGAGGCCACCACCGACGCGGACGGCATACACCCCTACGTGCCCGGGACCTCGCGCAACCAGGGGAACCGCAATTTGGATCTCGGTGCGGTGAATGCTTACCGGGCGACGCTCGGGCTGACGCCGCTGGCATCCTCCAATATCGACAGCAGCCGGTTCAACAGCTTCGACATCAAGCTTTCGCGGGCGTTCGCCCTGAAGTCGGAGAAGCGGCGGCTGGAGCTGGGCCTGCAGGTGTTCGACCTGTTCGGAACCGAGAACCTGGGTGTGCCCAGCGGCCAGATGACGGCCGGCGGCAACACCACAACGGTCACTTCGCCGAACTTCGGCAGGATTCTCGGGGTGCTGAACAACTGCTACCAGCAGGCGGAATTGTCCGCGCGGTTCGTGTTCTGACCGCGCTTCATTGCGTCTCGGACGTCTGCTGGACGGGCGTCATCCCGGGAGCCAGCACCGGGCGGGGCCGCTCCACGCGCCATTGAACCGCGCCGGCGGCTTCGCGCCCGGTGCGCGCGATTCGCAGATCGGATTTCGCCAGGTACTCCAGGTGGACGTAGTCGAAGGCAAGCCCGGCCGCGGCCATGAGCTTCAGATAGTCGCCGTGGGCGGTTTCGTCGGGAGCTTCCGTGTATCCGGTGTCCCAGGTGACGTCGGGCGAGACGCCGGTCACGCCGCCGCTGCCGGGCGCCGGCGCCGGCCCCGTCCCCGCGGCCCCGCCTTCACCGCGGCCACCGCCGCTGGTTCCCTTCAGCGGCATATAAATGCGGATTCCATCGACGATCGGCTGGAACATGTTACGGGGCTGCCATCGCTGTCCGAACCGCTGGTAGCGTTCATTCATGCGGGTTTCGAGTGCCAGGAGCCCGGGGACGGCGCGCTCCGCCTCGACGATGCGATCGCGGATGGCGTAGGCAATCTGCTTGCTGTAGGGATGAGTCTCGTCGCGCAGGTATCCCAGGCTGGTGAACCAGCCCCGCGGGATCCACCACTCCCGGCCGGGGTTGGCGTTCTGCCGGTTCTGCACCCAACCGGTGTATTCCGAGAAGGGCTGCACCCACTCGTGGGACGGGTAACCGTGGGGGTTGAGGAACGCGTCGGGCAGCCAAGATTCAATTAGCTGGCGGCGCGTGCGGGATTCCGGATAGATCGGGTCGGTCTCGGCCTGGCCGGCCGAGACGTCGGCGCTCAACGATCCGTGATAGCCCGGATGCAGGAGATTGTCGGGAGTGAGGCGGGCCAGGTCCATCGCAAGCTGGGCCCCGTCGGGGTTGGTGATGGGATGCAGCACCACGTTGACCTGCTTGAGCAAAGCGCGTTTGGCGGGATCGGTGACGAGGTCCTCGCCCAGCCTGGCGATGTGGCTGGTGCTGGAGACTTCATTGGCATGCTGGCGTCCGGAGTAGACGATCGAGGCTTTCAGCGTGGTCTCCTTGGCCCATGACCGCAGCTCCGCCGGACTGGGGAGCATGATATCGGCCGCCCAGAGATTCTCACCCAGATAGCTGCGGCCCATCCAATACACATTCACGCCGGGGTAGGTGGCCAGCCGCGCGAGGATCGAGGCACTTTCGCGCGGGCCGATGGGTTCGTCCCACTGAACCAGGGGGCTTCCGGAGGCCGGCCGATAGCCGGTGATCATGGGCCTTTCGGTGGCGGGCGCGGGCACGGTCCAGCTCACGAATTCCCGATGGGCGGGGCTGTCGGCTCTCGCGGTGGCGTCGCGGGGCAATTCGAACTCGACGGCCATTTCGCGGAGACGCGGATAGGCGATTTCATCGCGGTAAATGCCCGCGTGGTGCATCTCTTCGAGCCAGTGCAACTGGCCGCGAGCCTGCTCCACGGGGAAAATGTTGCGGTCCACCTGGTCCTGGGCGGCGACTTTGAGCCACTCGTCGTATTGGTCCTCGACGAAATCGGCGGGCATGAGCCAGACGAGACGCCCGACGCCTGCCTCGCCTGCCTTCACGCGGGCTTGGATCAGCCGCGGCTGCGCCTCGCCAGCCAGTGGCGGCAGGTTGCGCTCCTGCTTGTGGCGGCGGCCCTGAGGATCGGTCCAGCTCAGCCGCACCAGCGGATTGGCGGCGGCCTTGCCATAGAACTCGATGTGCACGCGGCCGTCCTTGCCGTCTTCGGAGCGATGCACGATGGGAATGATGCGGCCGGTGTAGGCGATGGGGCGGCCGGTTTCGAGGTTCCCCATCATCTCCACGAAGGAAACGGTGGAGTAGAACGTGTCCTCCTGCAAGGCCTCCAGGGAGGAAATTCGTTCCTTGTCGAGGTCGAGGTTGTAGTCCGGCTCGCTCATATGGATATCCATCTCGAGCGTGTCGAAGGGCGGTTGAAACTCGGGGCGAAGGTCGCCGCGCGCCTGCGCCATGACGAAGCGATAGACCCGGGGCAGCGTCTGGTTCTGATAGTGGTCCCAGAATTCCTCGATGTCGGTTTTGATCCGCTGATCGAGCAGCACTTTGGAAGCGCACTCCAGGCGCACCCACCCGGTATCGACCTGCACCTGTTCGTACCGGGTGATGACGCCGTTGAAGGGCTGCATGGCCGTGGCGACGGTGAAGTCGCGCGTGAGGATCTCCTTGCGGCCGGCGTCGTAGGCATGCACGCGATACGTGGGGCCGTTGTGGGGCGGGTCTTCGATCTCGTTCAGCGAGATCCTGTCGAGGGCCAGATTCAGCTTGCGGGCCAGCATCTCATCCACCGGATACAACTCCTGCACCCAGCGCGCTTCGGAATACATGCCACGCACACCGGTGGGATCGATGTTCCGGGCGAAATCGATCCGCAGGGAGGCTACGGGCTTCTTAGCCAGGGCGGGAACGACCTCGTCCATGAGCCAGCTATAGCCTTGCTTGTAGGCGCAGAGCACCTCGACGCTCGCGTGCGGGGCGCCGGCGCCCGCATGGGTGAGGATGTCGCGCAACTGCTCCTCGAGCTTGCGGCGTTCGGCCGGACCTTCGCTGACGCGCGCCACCAGGCGCACTTCCTGTCCGGGAGCAATACCGGACGAGGCGCGGCGAACGGCGTCCAGTAGGCGCCGGCCCTCCCAGGGAATCACGAGATCTTCGGTGAAGGTGGGAGCGGCCTGATGGAACACGGGCCCCTGGTAGTGCAGGGCGGGGGCCTTGTCGCAGCACCGGGTTCCGGCCCGCAGGCTGGCGACGGTTACGTCCGGGGCGGCCACGCGCCATTGCCGCTGAATTTCCTGGCGGACGAAATCCGAAAGGCCGGGATCGGCGAGGTCGGCGTAGACTTCCGCTTTGACGTCCTTCATCCGCGCCGCATCGCCCGTGCCGGCCTCCTGCATCCAGCGGTCGAGGTGATAGAGAGCGGCGGCCGCCTGTCCAACACCGGAACGTAGGGAGAAGAAGCGATGCAGGTCGTAACGGATCTCGTCGATCGAGAGGTGCTGCTTGCCGGCGTCCCACAGGTTGGGGAGGTGGCGGGAAAGGAGGTCCAGCGCGGCCACGCTGCCGGCTTCGTCGCCGCGGGCCAGGATAGCCGAGCGCCGTCCAAAGGCGTCGTCAACGACGCGCAGTTCGCCTTCCCCGGCGGCGAGGGGCGTCTCGGCCGGCGCGGGGCCGGTGTACTGGCTGCGCAGTTTCTGCTCGGCCACTCGCGCCAGCGGGGAGTCGCCGCCGAGGACCGCGTGGGAGCGCACGTCACGCTCGGCTGCGGTCTCGGCGGGGGCGGCCAACGGCAGGCTGATGCCTGTGGCTTCCAGGCCCATACGGGCCGCGAGGTTGGCCATGGCGATTCCGGCGGCGCCGGCCGGCAAATATAGGCGCGCGGCCAGCGACGAGGGCACGGGCATTCTGGGAGTGCCGGTGAACAGGCCCCGGCTGGTGTATAGCGTGGCGAGATCGAGCCGTGTGGGCGCGCCGGCCGCCTGCCCTTCCGCGCTGTCCGCCGCGGCGCCTGGCGGAGCCGCCGAAGGCGTGGGCTGGAGGGCTTCCGGTTTCGTGTTCGTGGCGGAAACCGGCGGAGTGCCGCCCATGACGGCCAGCTCATGCACCGCAGCCAGGCGGGGAGAGGACAGCGCTTGTTCGAGCGCGGAGGCGGCGATGGTATCGCCGCTGCGCAGATAGGCCCGGTGAATGCCAGCCTTGCCGCGCAGGTAAGTGATCCCGGCCAGTTGGACGGCTGCGCCGGGGACGGCGGCCCGCACCGCGCCGGCGATCTCCGAAAGCTGATCGCCCGGAACGTGCCACTGGTAGGGGGACCGAGCGGAGAAGGCCTCCGCTGCCGCCAGCATGCCCAGGTCGCCTCCGGCCACGATGGCGAGGTTGTCGCCGATGGCAAACACGGCTCCTTCCTGGGTGTCCAGGCCGTTCGACAGCCGGGCGAGATCCGCCGCGACAGAAGAAGGGGCCGCGTCCTTCCCGACCCAGATACGGGGACCGCTTCCGCCATCGTCCGCGGCGGCGATCACCAAGGGCGGGGTCAATCCGGTGGAGCCGAAGCCGAGGCGGGCGGCCAGGTTTGCCGCGGCGGCATTCTCGGCGGCGCTGGGGTGAGCGGGTACGACGATCTTGCCATTGATCATGTCGGGAATGCCGTCGCCGTTCGTGTCGGTGAGCATCCAGCCCATCGCGAAGGCGCCGGTGATGCGATCCGGGGGCGTTTCGGCTGATGGCTGCTGCCACGAGGAGGCACACGTGACGGCGAGGGCCAAGGTCACGACAAGGAGCAAGACGCGCATGCGGGAAGATTGGGGCATTGGTTCCTCCAACGGTGTTATCGACTGTAGTTCCTAATATGCCATGGGCGGCGCCGGCGGGATGGAGGCCGGATGCCGAGCGATCAGTAGCCGTCACACAGCTCCACTTCCCTGTGTTATCCTGTATGCGTACCAAAAACGAGATCAAGAGAAGACAAGGAGTATTACCCCCGGAATGGCACTGGCGATAGAAGCAAAGCGGCAGATTCTCTCCTCGAATCAGCGCCACAAAACCGACACTGGGTCGCCTGAAGTACAGATTGCCCTGCTGAGCCAGCGCATCTCGCTGCTTACGGAGCATTTCAAGTCACATCAGAAGGATCACGGTTCCCGCAAGGGACTGCTCACCCTCGTCGCCAAGCGGCGGCGCCTTCTGACGTACCTGCGCGACACGGATCCGGAGCGCTATAAGGCGGTTCTGCAGCGGCTTGGCATTCGCCGGTAGTCGATTCCATCGGAAACCGGTGTTTCCGAAACGCACCTCTATCTGGTTTCGGCGGTCCAGGGCGTGTGGCCCCGGGCCGCCGCGGCTTACCCATCCTGTCAACTCCAGTCTCAATAGCGCCGATCTACAGTCGGCAAAGTGGGGGCGCCGCTGGCGCTCCCGGACGGCCGGGACTGGTTCCCCGCCGAGGTTGGAGGTTTAAAGAAAACACAAATATGGTTCACACTGTCGAAGTTGACCTGAACGGCCGCAAGATTACCTTTGAAACGGGTAAGGTGGCCAAACAGGCGAACGGCGCGGTTGTCGTTCGTTCCGGTGACTCGGTCGTTCTGGTCACCGCTTGCATGGCCGAAAAGGCCAAACCGGGAGCCGGATTCTTCCCGCTCACCGTGGATTATCGCGAATATACCTACTCCGCCGGCAAGATTCCGGGCGGCTTCATCAAGCGCGAGGGACGTCCCTCCGAAAAGGAAGTTCTCACGTGCCGGCTGATCGATCGGCCCATCCGCCCGCTGTTTCCCGATGGGTTCCTGCACGAAACCCAGGTCATTGCCATGGTGCTTTCGGCCGACCCCGAGCAGGACCCGAATTCGCTGGCCATCGCCGGCGCGGCCGCTGCCCTGGCCATTTCCGATCTCCCGTTCCCGTACGTGCTGGGTGGCGTGCGCGTGGGCATGCGCAACGGCGAATATCTCGCCAACCCCACTTATACAGAAGGGCGCGAATCCAAGCTCAACATCGTGGTGGCCGGCACGGAAGACGGCATCGTGATGGTGGAAGCCGGCGCCCAGCAGGTTTCCGAGCAGGAGGTGCTCGGCGCCATCGAATTCGGCCACGAGTGCTGCAAGAAGATCGCCGCCGCCATCCGCCGGTTGGTGGCGCTGGCGGGTAAGCCCAAGCTCGTTTTCACTCCTCCGGCGCTCGACCAGGAACTTTATCGGCAGATCGAAAAGGACATCCGCGCGGAACTGACCGACGCGCTCAACACCGCCAAGTACGAGAAGCTCGAAAGCCATTCTCGGGTGGCGGCCTTGCGCGCCCGGGTGGTGGACCCGCTCCCCGAAGAGAAGCAGGACGAGGCGGGCAACTGCTACGACACGCTACTGGAGCGCATCTTCCGCGACGAGATGCTGAAGAACCATCGCCGCCCGGACGGCCGCGCGTTCGACGAGATCCGCAAGATCACCATCGAAACCGGCGTGCTGCCGCGCACCCACGGTTCGGCGCTGTTTACGCGCGGCGAAACCCAGGCGCTGGTCACCATCACGCTGGGCACCAAGGAAGACGAGCAGCGCATCGAGCTGCTGGAGCCCGGCGAGAGTCCCTCCAAGCGCTTCATGCTGCACTACAACTTCCCGCCGTTCAGCGTGGGCGAAACCGGTTTCATGCGCGGACCGGGCCGCCGCGAAATCGGCCACGGTGCCTTGGCCGAGAGGTCTCTGGCCGCGCTGATTCCCAGCGAAGAGGCCTTCCCGTACACCATGCGGGTGGTGAGCGACATCTTAGAATCCAACGGGTCGAGCTCGCAGGCCACCACTTGCGGCGCTTCGCTCGCGCTCATGGATGCGGGGGTTCCGCTTGCGGCGCACGTGGGCGGCATCGCGATGGGGCTGGTCAAAGAAGGCGACGCCTACGCGATCCTCACCGACATTGCCGGCGCCGAGGACCACTACGGCGACATGGACTTCAAAGTCGCCGGGACGCGCAAGGGCATCACCGGCTTGCAGATGGACATCAAGGTGACTAATGTCACAACCGCGCTCATGAAAGAGGCGCTCGAACAGGCCCGCCGCGGGCGCATGTTCATCCTCGACAAAATGGAGGAGGCCCTTCCGCAAGCCAGGGCCGCCATCTCGCAATACGCCCCGCGCATCTATACCCTGCATATCCCGACCGATAAGATCCGCGACGTCATCGGACCCGGCGGCAAAGTCATTCGGGGCATCATCGAGCAGACCGGCGTGAAGATCGACGTGGAAGACGACGGCACGGTTCACGTCGCCTCCGCCGACGAAGCCTCGGCCAACAAGGCCATCCAGATCATCTCCGATCTCACCGCCTCCGCCGAGGTGGGAAAGACCTACCTGGGCAAAGTGGTGCGGCTGGTGGATTTCGGCGCATTCGTGGAGATCTTCCCGGGGACCGACGGGCTGCTGCACATCAGCGAGATCGCCGAGAACCGCATCCGCGACGTCCGCGACGAGCTGAAGGAAGGCGACCAGATTCTGGTCAAAGTCCTGGCGCTCGAAGGCAACAAAATCAAGCTGAGCCGCAAGGCCGTACTGAAAGAGCAGCGGGAAAAGCTGAAGCACACCGGCAAGCAGTAAGCGGTGGGCAGGCCGCCGCTCGTGGCGGCCTGCCGTCCCTCAATCAATGCAGTCGCCGGGTCCGTCTGCACACTCGTCTTTTCTCTGCGCGGCGGCGTCTATGATGATAGATTTAAAATAGGAGACGAGTTGAGTTCCCAAGCTCCCGCTGCCTTCCTTCTTCAACTGAATATATGGGACATGCTCCAGCGCGACGTGCTGGAGATCGTCGTGTTGGGCGTCCTGGCCTGCTTCTCGGTTTATTCCTGGACCGTGATTTTTTCCAAATGGCAATCGCTTCGCGGCGCGCGCAAGGCCAATTCGCGATTCCTGCGCGCATTCCGCAAGGCCACCGGCTTGGAAGCGGTGATGGTCGCCAGCGAACAGTTCCGGCCATCGCCCTTGGTGGCGGTGTTCGACTTCGGCTACGAGGAGATCGAGCGGCAGGTGAAGTCCAAGGGCAGGCTGACCAACCGGACAGCGCTCGAGCGCACCATCCAGCTGGGCATCAGTGAGGAGTTGGCCAAGCTGGAGCGCAACATGAGCTGGCTGGCCACCACCGCTTCCGTGAGCCCGTTTATCGGGCTTTTCGGCACAGTGCTGGGGATCATCCGCGCGTTCATCGACCTGAGCCAGATGGGCAGCACCAGCCTGCGCGCGGTGGGCCCCGGGATCGCACTGGCGCTGATCGCGACGGCGGTGGGACTTCTGGCCGCCATCCCGGCTGCCATCTTCTATAACCATTTCGGCCACAAGATTCACGAGATGGGCGCGCGGATGGACGATTTCGCACTCGAATTCCTCAACCTGGCAGAACGCACTTTCGGAGAGTAGCAATGGCGATTTCCGTCAATGGCGGCGGCGGTTTCGGAGGGCGGCGGCGGGCCGGCGGGGCGTCGCTGTCGGAGATCAACGTCACCCCGTTCGTGGACGTGGTCCTCGTGTTGCTCATCATTTTCATGCTGACCGCGCACGTCATGGAGTTCGGTATCGAAGTAGACGTCCCCAAGGTGCGGGCCGTGAAGGAGACCGCCCAGGAAATGCCGGTGATCTCCATCCAGAAAGACGGCACCATTTTCCTGAACGACAAGGCGGTGAACTACAACGAGCTGAAGGAGGCCATCCACCAGCGCTTCGGGAAGGCCAAGGGCGTTTACGTGCGCGCCGACAAGGAGACCATCTGGGACCCTATCGCACAGGTCACGGCTGCGCTGGGCGAGGCGGGCTTCCAGGTCAACATGGTGACACAGCCCGAGGATTCGTCAGCCCAGAGCCGAAAGCGATGACACCCCACGTCGACATCCTCGAAGGACGCGAGCGGATGTCGGGATACTTCGCCGGTTCCCTGATGCTGCACATATCGGTTGCCGCCGGGCTGCTGGTGTTTGGCCATCTGGACATGTCCTCGAAGGTTCCGTTGATGGGCGATCCCCACGGCGGCGGTTTCGGATCGGTGACCGTCACCCCCACGGCCACCATACCGCTTCCGCCCAAGACTGGGCCGGCGAATCCGGTGGCCAACGATACCCAGTCGCACGTTCCCACGCCGCCGCCCAAAACCAAACAGCAAGCCAAGGCCAAGGCGCCGGAACCGGACGCCGTCCTGCTGCGGAGCCGCAACGCCGCCCGGCGGGAGATGGAGAGGGACGCCTCGCAGTCCAACCGGTGGCGCGAACAGCAGAAGGATCTTCCCAACCAGGTTTACAGTCCCGCGGGCCAGTCGGTGAGCTCGCCCATGTACAACATCCAGGGCGGAGGCGGCGTGGGAGTGGGCAACAACTCGCCGTTCGGCACCCAGTTCGGCTGGTACGCCACGGCGTTGCGCGACAAGGTGGCGCAGAACTGGAAACCCACCGACATCAGCTCGCGCTCTCAGACTGCGCCCGCGGCGGTGGTGACCTTCACCATCCGCAAAGACGGGTCGGTGGCTCCGAACTCGATCAAGATCTCCCAGAGCAGCGGGAATCGGGCGCTCGATTTTTCCGCGCAGCGCGCGGTTCTCGATTCCGTTCCGTTCCAGCCTCTTCCGGCGGGATTTCCACGCTCGGAGGCGGCCGTCGAGCTGCGTTTCGAATTGAGGCGTTAAATGAAAAGGCTTATTTGGATAGCTGCCGGTGTTGCCGGAGCTTCGCTCATTTTATCGGCCCAGAACCCGGATATCGCCGGGATCATCACCAAGGACGCCGGGCGTCCGTTCATCGCCATCCCCGATCTCAAGGGATCGGGCGACGCGCAGAGCTTCATGGGCGCGTTCAATCAGACCCTGTGGGACGATGTCTCCGGCGCGGGGACTTACCGCATGGCACCCAAGACCATGTACCCGCTGAACGTCCCGCAGCAGCCCTCCGACTTCGCCCAGACGCCTACCACGGCGGAGTCGTACCGCGGGCGGAACCTGTCCGACTGGTCGGGACCGCCGGTGAACGCCAACTACCTGGCGTTCGGCTATACCGCGGTGCAGAACGGCGTCCTGGTGCTGTACGGCTGGCTCTACGACTTGAGCCGCGGCACGACGGCCAACGCCCAGGTGGTGGGGAAGCGATACCTGGGAAGCGTGGACGAGGCCGGCGCGCGCAAGGTCGCCCACGAGTTCGCGGCCGACATCATCGCGGTGTTCGGCGGCCAGTCGCTGTTCGGCACGCACATCTATTTCGTCTCCGACCGGACCGCCCACAAGGAGATCTGGGTGATGGATCCGGACGGCAAGAACCAGAAGCAGGTGACGCATTTCAATTCGGTGTCGATCGAGCCGGCGGTGTCGCCCGACGGGGCCAGGATCGCGTTTACTAGCTACTATCACACCAATCCTGCTATATTTGTGTTTTCGGTGGATCCGGTCCGAGACTTACGTTTTTACAACCAGCGCGCGTCGGTCAATTCGTCGCCCTCGTTCACGCCGGACGGAAAGCAGATTATTTACTCCTCTTCGGCGCCGAACGACCGGTGTTGCCGGATTTTTATCGCCAATCTGGACGGAACCGGATGGCGGCCGCTCACCAGTATGGGGTCGCTCGACACCGAGCCCAAAGTGAATCCCAAGACGGGGCGCGAGATGGTTTTTTCGTCGGGACGTTCCGGTCCCGAGCAGATTTACAAGATGAATATAGACGGCGGCGACATGGAGCGTCTGAGCGACGGCACGGGCGAGGCCGCCAATGCTTCGTGGCATCCCGACGGGCAGAAGATCGCATACGCCTGGACGCGCGGGTACGCCACCGGGGCCTGGAACATATTCATCATGGACGTTGCATCGCGCAGTTACATCCAGTTGACGCATGGCGAAGGGAAGAACGAGCACCCCACGTGGGCGCCGGACGGAAAGCACCTGGTGTTCGCTTCGACGCGCGGGGGAAGACCGCAGATTTATACTATGCTGGCGGATGGGACACAGGTGCAGCAGCTAACCACCGCAGGCCACAACGAACGGCCCGTGTGGGGCAAGTAGTGGCGCGGCGTAACGAGAGTTTTTGGAGGCGATAGTTCATGTTCAGCAAACGGAAGATCACGGTGATCGGGATGGCACTCGCGCTGGCGATGTTCGCGGCCGGATGCAAGAAGAAGGCGCCGCCGCCGCCACCGCCGCCACCGCCGCAGCCGGTGGAAACGCCCAAGCCGGCGCCGGCTCCCAGGGCGCCCACTGTCAGCCAGTTCACGGCGGAGCCCAGCACCATCCAGCGCGGCCAGTCTTCGACCTTGCGCTGGGAAATTGCCGGCGACACGACCAGCGTTTCCATCGATCAGTCCATCGGAACGGTGCAGAATACCGGGAACCGGCGGGTGTTCCCGAACGACTCGACGACGTACACGTTGACGGCTACGGGACCGGGCGGCAGAATCACGGCTTCGGCCACGGTAACCGTAATGTCGCCGCCGCCACCGCCGCCACCGCCGCCGCCGGCGGTCACGGTGACGCTGCCGACTCGCCTGGAGCGGGACGTGCAGGATGCCTTCTTCGACTACGACAAGAGCGACATTCGCGAGGATGCGCGCGCTGTTCTGACGCGCGACGCGGCCGCGCTCAAGAGCATTCTGAGCGATTTCCCGAATGCCACCCTGATGGTCGAGGGCCACTGCGACGAGCGCGGCTCGGCCGAGTACAATATCGGGCTGGGCGACCGGCGCTCCAGCTCCGCCAAGGACTTCCTGGTGCAACTCGGAGTGCCTGGCGACCGTCTCAAGACCATCAGCTACGGCAAGGACCAGCCGCAGTGCACGGAGTCGAACGAGTCTTGCTGGCAGCGAAACCGGCGCGTGCATTTTTCGCCCGGGCAGTAGGGTAGAAGCAGAGGCACAAGCATTCCCGCTTGTGCGGTTTTGGGCCCAGCAGCAGGCGCGCGGCGGCGCGGGGCGGAAGCCCTGCGCCACCAGCCTGGCGCAAGTTGAGGAGCTTGTGTATGTTCCGACGCCTTACGATTTTGATTCTGGCGGTGTCGCCGGGGCTTGCCCTGGCGGTCAGTAAAGAGATTCAGGAGCTACAGCGGGATGTGGCGCAGTTGCAGGACATGGTCCGGTCGCTGCAGCGCTCGCAGGACGAGAAGTTCTCGGCCCTGCAAGTGATGGTGCAGCAATCGGTGAACGCTGCCAACGATGCCAACCGCTCCGTGGCGGTGATTCAAAGCGGACTGCAGCAGAACCTGCGCGACCAGACGGAGAAGGTCGTCACCCCGGTGGTCGGCCTGAACACCCGCATGACCCAGATGTCCGACGATCTGCGGACGGTGACCCAGGCGGTTTCCGACCTGGCCTCGCAGATTTCCAAAATCCAGTCGCAGCTCGCCGACCTCAACAACGCGGTCAAGGTGCTTCAAGCTCCTCCGCCCCCGCCGCCCACTACAACTACCGACGCCGGCGGCGCCGGGGGAGCGCCACCGGGCGGCAACCCGAACATACCGACCATGTCGATGTCGGCTCTCTACGACTCCGCACGGCGCGACTATCTGGGCGGCAAGAACGATCTCGCCGTCCAGGAATTCTCCGAGTTCCTGAAGTGGTACGGCAGCACGGAGCTGGCGCCGAACGCCCAATTCTACATTGCGGCCATCCATTACGCGCAGGGCGATTTCGACTCCGCGGTGAAGGAGTACGACATCGTGCTCGAGAAGTATCCCGACAACAACAAGACGCCCGATGCGATGTTCGGCAAGGGGCAGGCCCTGGTGAAGATGGGCCGCCGGACGGATGGCGCGAGAGAGTTCCAGGAACTGGTCAAGCGGTTCCCAAAGCACGACCTGGCAAGCCAGGCGTGCACGCAATTGAAGGCCCTGGGGTATGCGACTTGCGGCGCGCGGGTCGCACCCCCCAAAGGGGCCGCGACCAAAAAACGCAAACAGTAATTCCCTCCTTCCCCGGTTTTCCTTCCTGTTAGACTGGTCCGGTATGGACCCCCTGCCTCGTCCTCCCCTGGTAACTTACGAAGATCTGGCCCGCATGGTAGACCACTCGCTGGTGAAGCCGGAACTCACCGACGTGCAGGTGATGGAGGGGCTCCAGACGGCCAGGCGCTACGGGATCGCGTGCGCCAGCGTGCGGCCGTGCGATATCGAGCTGGCGGTGCGCGCGCTCCAAGGCTGCGCGGTGCGGCCCGGCAGCGTGTGCGGATTCCCGCACGGCTCGCAGAATACGGGCACGAAGCTTTACGAAGCGCGCGACCTGCTGCGGCGCGGCGCCCGGGAGATCGATATGGTGATCGCCATTTCGAAACTGCTCTCGCGCGAGTTCCAGCACGTGCAGACCGAGCTGAACCAAATATCGGAAGCGTGCCACAAAGAGGGCGCCATCCTCAAAGTGATCCTCGAAACCGCTTATCTGACCAGCGAGCTGAAGATCATCGCGTGCCGGTGCTGCGAGCGAGCCGAGGTGGATTTCGTCAAGACATCGACCGGCTTCGCGCCGTCAGGCTATACGATGGAGGACTTGGTGCTAATGCGGAAGTACCTGCCGGAAGAGATCGGAATCAAAGCAGCGGGAGGACTGCGCACGGTGGACCAGGTCCTGGAGGTCTACGCCGCCGGCTGCTCGCGCATCGGCACGACATCCACGGCGGCGATCCTGGACGAGTGGAAGGCGCGGGTGCAGCGGGCAACGGCGACTTCCTGAGGCGGGCGTCCGCAAGAGGTGGTACAAATCTGATATGCCCTCTTTTCGCGTGGATACGCCCCATGGCTGCTATTCCATCGTGGTGGAGCGTGGCGTTGCCGCACAGACCGCTAATCACATTCCACCCCGCACGGGGAAGGTGTTCGTAGTCTCTACCGAAGACGTGTGGCGGCATCAGGGCGCGACTCTCACCCGAGGCCTGGCGGGCGTGCCACACGAGGTCCTGCACCTGCCCGGCGGCGAAGAGCGCAAACGGATGGCGCCGCTGGAGGACCTTGCGGAGGAAATGGTGCGGCGCGGCGGCGACCGTTCGAGCCTGGTGATCGCTTTTGGCGGCGGCATCGTCAGCGACATGGGCGGTTTCCTGGCCGCCATCTTCATGCGCGGCATCCCGGTGATCCAGGTTCCGACCACGCTGCTGGCGCAGGTGGACGCATCGATCGGCGGCAAGACCGGGGTCAACCTGGCGGCCGGCAAGAACCTGATCGGCAGCTTCCACCAGCCGCTCTGGGTGCTTGCCGATCCGGCCATGCTCGACACGCTGCCGGAGCGCGAATACCGCGCGGGGCTCTACGAGATCGTCAAGGCCGGTATCATCCGCGAGCCGGAGCTGTTCCGCTTCCTGGCGGACCACAGCCGCGAGGTGCGGGCGCGCGAGCCCGCGGCCGTGGACCACATCATTGCCGAAGCCGTGCGCATGAAGGCGGAGGTGGTTTCGACCGACGAGCGGGAAGGCGATATGCGGCGCATCCTCAATTTCGGCCACACGTTCGGACACGCCCTGGAGGCCGAGACCGGCTACACGCGATTCCTGCACGGCGAGGCGGTGGCGTGGGGAATGCGAGCCGCGGTCCACCTGGGCCAGAACACGGGCTATCTCTCGGCCGAAGACAGCCTCGAGATTCTGGAGGCGATTGAACGGTACGGGCCCATTCCGCCGGTGGATGGAATACCGGCCAAAAACCTGCTGGCTCGCCTGGTGCACGACAAGAAGACGGTCCAGGGCCGCGTGCACTTCGTGCTTCCGGTACGCATCGGAGAGGTGACCGTGGTTTCGGACATCGACGAGGCGCCGGTGCTGGAAGCGATCCAGTCCGCCCTGCGATGAAGGGCGCTACGCCCGCGGGCGCGCGCAACGAGCAGGAGGCCGCTCAATGGGTCCGCGGGATGTTCGGGCGCGTGGCGCATCGATACGACCTGGCCAATCATCTGCTTTCCTGCAATATCGACCGGTGGTGGCGGGCGCGCACGGTGGCGCGGGTGGGGCATGTGCTGGAGCGGCCGGATGCGCGCGTGGTGGACATCTGCTGCGGCACGGGCGACCTGGTTCTGGCGCTGGAGAAGCGGGCGGCCTCGCCGGTTTGGGGCTCCGACTTCTGCCACCCGATGCTGATCGCGGCGCGCGGCAAAATCGCCAGACGCGATGCGCGGGCCGCGCTGTTCGAAGCGGACGCGCTGCGGCTCCCGCTAGGCGATGGAGCGCTCGACCTGATCACGGTGGCGTTCGGCTTTCGCAATCTGGCCAACTACGAGGCGGGCCTCGTCGAGATGCGGCGCGTTCTGAAGCCGGGCGGCGTGGCGGCCATCCTGGAATTCTCCGATCCGCCGAATCCGGTGTTCGCGGCGCTGTATCACTTTTATTCTCGACGCATCTTGCCGTGGATCGGCGGCGCGATCTCGGGCAACCGCGATGCGTACGCATATCTGCCGGAATCGGTGCGGAAGTTTCCTTCCGCGGAAGAGTTGGCCCAAGAGATGCGGCAGGCAGGCTTCGTGGACGCGAGCTACGAATACATGACCGGCGGGATTGTAGCGCTGCATTTGGGCACGGCTGGCGGCCCCCAGAGTCAAGGAATCACCCCACACGCACCCCACCCACCCCACCCAAGGTACTCTTGACATCCCAGTGTGTGCGGGAGCATAGTGGGAGTGGAGACGGGTGGTTTCCGTTCTTCAGCTCTCTTTCTCTTGAAAAGAGGGTTAAACGCGATCCCTTTTACCAGGGAGTCACTGATAAGGAGGAAGTGCATAGAACCAGTCCACTATCAGGGCGGCTTCCGGCCTTCTCAGCTGACCGGTTGCGAGTGTGACGCGCCGTAGAGATACTCGTCTGGCGCCGCGGCATAATACCGCAGTCCTTCAACTCGCAGCCTTTCTTGACAGCTGGGGTCGGCGGCCGCCCTTTTCCATTTCCTTCCTCACCGTCCTCCCAGGTGTGCCACGCGGCTGTTAGTTTGGTTACACTGGTCTTCTCCACTCGTGAACGCGGTTGAGTTCCAGGGCGTTTCCAAAAGCTACGCGATCTACGACTCGCCGGGAGACCGGTTGAAGGAATTGTTGTCGTTCAACCGTCTCAAGCGCCACAGGGATTTTCTTGCCCTCGAGGACATCACATTTCAGGTCAAACAGGGAGAGACTTTCTGCATCGTGGGGGAGAACGGATCGGGGAAAAGCACGCTCCTGCAGATGGTGGCTGGAATCCTCCATCCGAGCCGGGGCGAGATGGCGGTGAACGGGCGGGTTTCCGCGCTGCTCGAACTGGGCACCGGCTTCAACCCGGAATTCACGGGCCGCGACAACGTGTACCTCAACGGGTCCATTCTCGGGCTCACCACGCGGCAGGTGGACCAACGCTACCGCGACATCGAGACCTTCGCCGAAATCGGCGACTTCATCAACCAGCCGGTGAAGACCTATTCGAGCGGCATGGTGGTGCGGCTGGCCTTCGCGGTGGCGATCAACGTCGACCCGGGGATTCTGCTGGTGGACGAGGCCCTGGCGGTCGGCGACATCTACTTCCGCCAGCGCTGCATGCGAAAGGTGCACGAACTGCGCTCGCGCGGCATCACGATCATGTTCGTCTCGCACGCGGTGGGCGACGTGAAGGCCATCGGCGACCGGGTCCTGTGGCTGGACCACGGCCACATGCGCGACCTGGGCGAACCGGAGCGCGTCATCTCGAAGTACCTGGCCGCCATGACCGCGAAGGACTCGGCCTACCTCATGCTCAAGGCCGGCGCCGAAGAAAAGCGCCAGCGCACGGGGCCGGTGCGCGCGCCCGAGATCGTCGATACCATTCCGAACATCGATCACCGTTACGGCGACGGGCGAGCCGAGGTTATGGGCATCGCGGTGTACGACGAACGCGGCCGTCCGGTCCACCTGCTGGACCCGTTGACGCGCATCGTGGTGCGCATCAGCGTGCGCGCGAAGGACGACGTTCCCCTGCCGATGGTGGGCTTCATGCTGCGCAATCAACTGGGGATCGATTTCTCGGGCACCAACACGGCGCGGGAAGGCCACGAGCTGCCGCCCATGCAGGCGGGCGATATTTACACGGTGGACTTCTACATCGATCTTCCGGAGCTGTACCCCGCATCGTTTTCGTTCTCGCCCGCGATCGCCGACGGCACGCTGGCCGGCTACGCGATGTGCGACTGGATCGACAACGCCGTGGCGCTGCAGATGAGCCGCGCGGAGAGCGAGATCTACGGCTATCTGCATCTGCCCTGCCGGGTGGAGGTGAACTCGCGGATCGCGAGCGAGCGGCCGGCGTCGGCGCCCGTACTGGAGAAGCATGGCTGAGTTCACGGGCGAGCGGGTGATTCCGGGCGAGGTGGACGTCGATCTGCTCAACGAGCACCTGGCGCGATATACTTTCGCCGCGCGCCTGGCCCGCGGCAAGCGCGTGCTGGATGCGGGCTGCGGTGCGGGATACGGCTCGGCCGAACTGGCGCAGGCCGCCGATTTCGTGGCGGGGGCCGACCGCGCCCGGGAAGCCATCGACTTCGCTCACGCCAACTACCGGCTGCCCAACCTGACGTTCGAGCAGGCGTCCTGCACGGCGCTGCCGCACGCCGGCGGGAGATTCGACCTGGTGGTGGCGTTCGAAGTGATCGAGCACCTGGAGAACTGGCGCGACTTTCTGCTGGAAGCGCGGCGCGTAATGACGGCGGGCGGCCAGTTCATCGTGTCCACGCCCAACAAGCTCTACTACACCGAATCGCGCGGGCCCACGGGCGCCAATCCCTTCCACGAGCACGAATTCGATTTCGAAGAATTTCGCGGCGAATTGAAATCGGTCTTTCCCTACGTCACGCTGTTCCTGGAAAACCACGTGGAGGGCGTGACCTTTCAGCCGCACGAATCGGGCAACACGGTGGAAGTGCGGGTGGATGCGGGCGAGCCGGCGCCCGACGAGTCGCACTTCTTCGTGGCCGTGTGCGCGCACCGCCCGCAAATCGGCACCCCCACGTTCGTGTACGTTCCCCGCGTGGCCAACGTGCTGCGGGAGCGCGAGCGCCACATCGCAAAGCTGGAGGGCGAAATCACAGCCAAGAACGAATGGCTGGCCCAGGCGCAGCGGGAACACCAGGACCTGCTGGAGAAGTTTCGCGGGCAGAAGGAAGCTCTGGAGCGCAGCAACCGTTGGGCGCGGAAGACGACGGAGGAACTCGAAACGGCGCAGGCGCGCATCGATGAGCTGCAGCAGGAGATGGCGCGCGAGCAAGAGGCCGCGCGGCAGATGGCCGAGGGCTTTACCGCCAAGGTGGAGGAACTGGAGGAGGATGTTCGCAACAAGACCAAATGGGCGTTGGACGTGGAGGCCAGCCTGACGGCGGATGTGAAGAAGCAGACGGCTGACCTGGTGCGCGCGGTGGAGGCGTTGCACCGCACGGAGAAGGATCTGGACGAGCGCACCGCCTGGGCGCTGCGCTTACAGGAGGAGGCACGGCAGCTCTCGGAGCAACTCGCGCTGATTCGCGCCTCCCGCTGGATCAGGCTGGGCCAAAAGGTCGGACTGGGCCCGGCGCTGCCTCTCGGATAACATGGCGTTCCTGAAGCGGTTCCTGTTCTGGCTGCCGGTGCTGCTGCTTTCGCCGTTGTTCGTGACGATCAGCGTCCTGGCGCTGGCCATAACGGACCTGGCGTGGAAGCTCTTCGGCACGAAGCGGGACAATCCCGCGGAACCGCCGATCCGCGATGCGGCTTCGGTGGTGATCCCCAACTGGAACGGCAAGGATCTGCTGGCGAAATATCTTCCCTCGGTAATCGAGGCGCTGAAAGGCCACCCGGCCAACGAGATCGTGGTGGTGGACAACGCATCCACCGACGGCAGCGCTGATTTCGTGCGCAAGAAGTTTCCCCAGGTGAACCTGGTCGAGCTTCGCGAGAACCTGGGCTTCGGCGGCGGTTCCAACGCCGGTTTCCGCGCGGCGCGGAACGACATCGTGGTGCTGCTGAACAGCGATATGCGGGTGGCGCCCGACTTTCTGGCGCCGCTGCTGGAAGGCTTCGCGGATCCGGAGGTCTTCGCCGTTTCCTGCCAGATCTTTTTCAGCGACCCGGATAGCGTCCGCGAAGAGTCCGGGCTGACGCAGGGCTGGTGGCAGGACGGGAGCCTGAGGGTGCGCCACCGCATCGACGCGGCGGTCGAAGAAATGTTTCCGTGCTTCTACGGCGGCGGCGGCTCGTGCGCCTTCGACCGCGTGAAGTTCCTCGAGCTGGGGGCTTTCGACGCCCTGTTCGAACCCTTTTACCTGGAAGACACGGATCTCGGCTTCCTCGCATGGAAGCGCGGCTGGAAGGTGCTGTACCAGCCGCGCAGCGTGGTGTACCACGAGCACCGCGGCACCATCGGGAAGCATTTCAACGAAAAACAGATCCAGGCGGTGCTCAAGAAGAATTTCCTGCTGTTCTGCTGGAAGAACATTCACGAGTGGCGGCGGCTGGCGCCGCACTTCCTGTTCACGTGGGTCGGCGGGGTTCTGACGGTGCTCTTCGGCGAGGTTGCGCTGCGTCCCACGCCGGGCTCGCTGGCGCGAGCGTTTTTCCAGCTTCCGCAGGCCATGGGTTCGCGCTGGCGCGCCCGCGGACTGGCCCGGATCGGCGACACGGAGGCGTTCCGAAGGCCGCTGGGCGGGTATTTCCGGGACCGGTTCCAGCGGCTGGCGCCCGCGCCCGAGAGACTGCGCGTGCTCTTCGTCTCGCCTTACCCGATTTGCCCGCCGGTGCACGGCGGCGGCGTCTTCATGTACCAGACGCTGCGCCAGATGGCGCGCTTCGCGGAAGTTCACGTGGTGGAGCTGCTGGAATACGCGTGGCAGGAGCGCCTCAACGAGGAGATGCGCAGGTTCTGCACCTCGGTGGAGTGGATCGTGCGGCCCTCCGAGGACGATCAAAGCGTCGGCTTGCTGCGCCCCTACGCCGTGCGCGAGTTCTTCAGCCAGGACCTGGAGTGGCTGATCCACCGCCAGATCTTCCTGAAGCGCATCGACCTGGTGCAACTCGAATACACGCCGATGGCGCAGTACGGCGGAGGGTTCCGGCAGATCCCCACGGCGCTGTTCGAGCACGACATTTACTTCCAGTCGGTGGGCCGCGGGCTGGGCCATATGCGCGGCGCAATCGAAGAGATGCAGGCGCGCATGGAATACCTGCGGGCGCTGCACTACGAACTGCACGCCCTGCCCGCATGCGACCAGGTGCAGGTCTGCACCAAGGCCAACCGCGACTACCTGGTTTCGTTCGTTCCCAAGCTGGCATCGAAAGTGCGGTACGGCCTGCGGGCCGGCATCGATACCTTGAACTACGGGTTCCGCACCTGGGGCCGCGACCCGTACACCATGCTGTTCCTGGGAAGCTTCCGCCACGACCCCAACCGCGTCGCGATGGACTGGTTCACGGGCGAAGTGATGCCGCTGATTCTGAAGCGTCAGCCCAGGGCGAAGCTCTTGGTGGCGGGTTCCGATCCGCCGCCGGACCACGCCTACTCGGATTTCGGGGGCGCACTGGAGATGCTCGGATTGGTGGACGATGTACGCGGGCCGCTGGGCCGCTACGCGGTTTTCGTCTGCCCGGTCCTGAGCGGATCGGGAGTGCGGGTGAAGCTGCTGGAGGCATTCGCCGCGGGCATCCCGGTGGTTTCGACTTCGGTGGGCGCCGAGGGGCTGGCTACGCGCGACGGCGAGTTCTGCGCGCTGGCGGACACGCCGGATGCGTTCGCCGAGCGCATTCTGGAGGTGTTCGAGAATCCGAATGCTGCGGCGGACATGGCCGTGCGGGCGCGTAAGGAAGTGGAAGCCTATTGGGACATGGACGCCATCACGCGAAAGCTGGTGGCGAGCTACCGCGAACTGGTGGTGCAAAAACGCAGAGCTATTTCAGGGCGGGGTTCAGGTCTTTCTTGAGACGGCTTACAATGTCGGAGGCCGTGCGATCCAAATCGTTGCCGCTGGAACTTTTGGCAGGGTCGTATACCGACCACATCACTTGGCGCCCCTTGGCGTGGACCAGAAACACCGTGCCTTTGCCGCGGCCGAAGGCGGAATTCAGCGCCGGGTCGGCGAGCTTGTTGACGGTGTCGGTCATGGAAGCGACGCCTGGCGCAGCGCCTTCCTTTTTCGAATCCTTTTTCGCGGCATCCGGAGGCGGGGGAGGCGCGGGAGGCGGCACGAGGGCATTCATCTGCGTCTCGAAGGCCTCTCCGATGCGGTCGGTGAAGACGGCGTCGGCCATCTTCGGGTCGGTGACCACCTGGAACACGTGCTCGCTGGTGAGGCGGTTTGCCAGGTACTGGTCGAGCCCGCGGGCCATCGGCAGGATATACACCGAATGGACCACGGAGAGATCGGCCCCGCACACCAATGCGACGGAACAGCAGAGGAGCAGCCAAAAACGTTTCATCGTCTCCATTATGACGTTCCCCGGCGGCAAAAAGTCGGACCAGGTTTCCCCCCATGTATAAAGGCCAGTCGATCACCGTCATCATTCCCTGTCTCAACGAGGAGCAGGGCGTCGAACAGGTGCTGCGCGCCATGCCAGAGTTCGTGGACGAAGTCGTGGTGGTGGACAACGCCTCGACGGACCGCACCTCGGAGGTGGCGGCATCGCTCGGCGCCAAGGTGATCCGCGAGGATGTGCGGGGCTACGGGCGCAGCTACAAGCGCGGCTTCGCCGTGGCCTCGAGCGACCTCGTCGTGACGCTCGACGGCGATCACAGCTATCCGGTCGATGCGCTCTCGTACCTCATCGAAGCTTTCCTGCACCTGGACGTGGACTTCCTGAACGCTTCGCGTTTCCCGGTGCGCGATTCCCACGCCATGAGTTTCAAGCACAAGTTCGGCAACCTGGTGCAGTCGCTGGTGATGTCGGTGCTGTTCTTTCGCTGGGTGCGCGACTCGCAATCCGGGATGTGGGTTTTGCGCCGGTCCATTCTTCAGGACATGAAGCTGGAATCGGACGGCATGGCATTCTCCGAAGAGATCAAAATCGAAGCCGTACGCAATTCGCGGATCCGGTTCGGGGAGATCTCGATAATGTACTCGTCGCGGCTGGGCGAGACGAAACTGAATCCGTGGCGCGACGGAATCCAGAACCTCGTTTTTCTGCTGAAGAAGCGTTTTTTCCGATGAGCATTTCCGCCATCGTGCCGGTGTGGAACGGCCGGGAGCTTGTGGAACGCCTGCTGGCCACGCTCGACGCGCAGACGCGGCGGGCGGACGAAGTGATCGTGGTGGACAACGGGTCGACGGACGGCGCTCCGGAAATGGCCGCTGGGCGCGGCGCCCGCGTCATTCGCATGGGCCGCAACGCGGGATTTGCCGCGGCCGTGAATCGCGGCATCCGGGAGAGCCGCGGCGAGTGGATCGCGGTGTTGAACAGCGATGTGGAACTGGCGCCGGAGTACTTGGCGGCGCTGGTGGCGTGCGATGCCTGGTTTGCCACGGGGAAGATTTTGCGGGCGGGCGCTTCGGCGGCGCTGATCGACGGGACGTTCGACTTGCTGTGCCGCGGCGGCTGCGCGTGGCGCGTGGGCAGCGGACGGGCCGATGGGCCGCTGTTCTCGCCGGCGCGCCCGATCTTCTCTCCGCCGTGGACCGCCGTTTTGTTTCGCGCCGAAGTGTTCCGGCGAGCCGGATACCTCGAAGAGAGTTTTGAATCCTACCTGGAGGACGTGGACTTCGGGCTGCGATGCGCGGCCCTCGGCCTCCAGGGAGTCTACGAGCCGCGCGCCGTGGCCTGGCATCGGGGCAGCGTGGCGCTGGGGCGCTGGCACCCCGAAACCGTGCGGCTCATCGCGCGCAACCAGGTGCTGCTGCTGGCCCGCCACTATCCCCGGAAGGTCCTGTTCCGCTGCGGGTGGCACATCCTGGTGGGACAGCTTCTGTGGGGCGCGGTAGCGCTGCGGCACGGGCGCGGGCCGGCGTGGCTGCGCGGCAAGTGGCAGGGCTTGCAGAGCTACTCCGCGGCACGGCGCAACACCGGACCTTTTGATCCGGAAGTACTGGACCGTTTGTGCGCCAACGAACGTACGATTCGCGAAGTTCAAACCGCTACCGGCTTCGATCTTTATTGGCGTTTGTATTTTCTTCTCACCGGTGGTGGGGCAAAGTGACACAATGTCCGCGATCGGCATCGTGATCGTCACCTATAATTCGGAGGCCGAAATCGGCGCGTCGCTGGACGCGGCGTTGGCAACCGGCGCGGAAGTCGTGGTGGTGGACAACGCTTCCTCGGACGGCACCGTTGCGGAGGTCGCGCGACGCGGTGTGCGTTTGATGGCGAATCCCACCAACCGGGGGTTCGCGGCCGCCGCCAATCAGGGTTGTGCTATTTTAAGTTCTCCCTATATACTGTTACTTAACCCCGATGCAGTGATCGAGAGCGGCCTGGAGCCACTCCGGGAGGCTTGTGATTTGCCTGGCGCCGCCGCGGCCGGCGGGCGGCTCTCAGATCGCGATGGAAATCCTCAAGAGGGTTTCATGGTGCGCCGGCTGCCCACCCCGGCGTCGTTGATTTTGGAAGTTCTCTTGCTGAACCGGATCTGGCCTGGCAATCCGGTCAACCGGCGGTACCGCGGTCTGGATCTGGATATCGGGCGTCGTACGGAGGTCGAGCAGCCCGCGGGGGCTTTCTTGATGGTGCGCCGCGAAGTGTGGCGGGAACTGGGTGGGCTGGACGAAAGATATTTTCCGGTCTGGTTTGAGGATGTGGACTTTTGCCGCCGGCTGGTGGACCGGGGCTATCGTGTGTACTACGTGCCGGAAGCTGTTGCGAAACACACGGGCGGCCACTCAGTGGATCATTTGCCACTGGAGAAGCGGAGAGTTTACTGGTATCGTAGTCTACTGAGATATTCAGCCAGACACTTTGGCCCGGTGGCTTTTCGGGCGGTGTGCCTGGCCGTAGTGGGTGGCTCTTTGCCGCGGTGCATCGCGGACCTGGTCTTCGTCCGGAGCTTGAAGCCCATGGCCGTGTGGGGTGAGGTGGTGCGGCTAGCCAGCCGTTGTCTTCTTTTCGGCTGGAGGGACGGAACTGCGTTTTCCGGCCCGGAATCCCAGGGGTAAAACGGATGTACAGAATACTCGAACACTCAGGTTCTGGTTCATGGCGCACAGCGATTACGTCTCCGTCACGATAGTCACATACAACAGCGGCCGTTTTATCAAACGCTGCATCGAATCGGTGCTGGCACAACGCTACCAGCACAAAGAAATCATCATCGTCGATAATGCGTCCAACGACGGCACCATCGACATTCTGGAGCAGTTCGAGGATCGCTGCCAGATTTACTACAACGAGGAAAACATCGGTTTCGCGGCGGCCCAGAACCAGGCGATCAAGCTGGCGGGCGGGGATTGGGTGCTGACGCTGAATCCGGACGTCCTGCTGCTTCCCAATTTCATCCAGGCGCTGGTGGATGGCGGCCAGTTCGATTCGCGCATCGGGACGGTGTGCGGGAAGCTGCTGACCATGACCGCGCACTTCGAGATTCCCGAGCGGCCGGTGGTGGATTCCACCGGAATCTACTTCAACCCCATGCTGCGGCATCTGGACCGCGGCAGCCAGGAAGTGGACAACGGCCACTATCTGCAATACGAATACGTGTTCGGCGCCACCGCCGCGGCGGCGCTCTACCGCCGCTCGATGATCGAAGACATTTCGCTCGACGGCGAGTTCTTCGATACCGATTTCTTCGTCTACCGCGAAGATGCGGATGTCGCGTGGCGGGCGCAGTTGATGGGATGGAAGTGCCTGTACGTTCCCTACGCGCGCGGGTATCACGTGCGCAAAGTGCTGCCCGGGAACCGCCGGGCGCTGCCGCCCGAGATCAACATGCACTCGGTGAAGAACCGGTTCCTGATGCGCATCAAGAACATCTCCGGGGGCCTTTACGGGCGCAACTGGTTCTCCATCACCACGCGGGATGTGATGGTGGTTTCCTGCTGCCTGCTGTGGGAGCACACGTCGCTCAAGGCCTTCTGGTTCCTGGGCAGGAACCTGAGACGCATATTGGCCAAGCGGCGCCTGATCCAGGCCAGCCGGCGCGTGGATCCCGCGTACATGGCGAGCTGGTTCCAATACAGTCCGGTCAGCAAGGTCGCGCCCAAGAGAATTCCGCGCTCCGTGGCGCGCTCGGAAACCGCCAAGACGTAGTGCGGTGAAGTGCGCATCGCTCTTCTAGGCACGCGAGGCATTCCGGCCAGTTACGGCGGCTTCGAAACCTTCGCCGAGGAGCTTTCCACGCGGCTCGCCGCGCGCGGGCACGAGATCACCGTGTATTGCCGCGAGCGCTTCGGGGAACCGCTGTACCGCGGTGTGCGCCTGCAATATCTGCCCACTATCCGCCACAAGTATTTCGACACGCTGGCCCACACCTTTGTTTCGACGCTGCACCTGCTGGCGCATCGCCCCGAGGCCGCGCTCTATTGCAATGGCGCCAACGCGATCTTCACGCTGTGGCCGCGCCTCGCCGGAGTGCCGGTGGCGCTGAACGTGGACGGCATCGAACGCCAGCGGAAGAAGTGGAACCGTCTGGCGAAAGCCTGGTACCTGGTTTCGGAGTGGCTGGCCACTTTCTGTCCCACGGCCGTAGTCACCGATGCGCACACCATTCAGGCCTACTACCGCGACCGGTACCGCAAAGAGAGCACTTTCATTCCGTATGGCGCGGAGGCCGGCAAGGCCGGCACGGCGGCGGTCCTGGCGAAACTGGGACTCGAGCAGGGGAGCTATTTCCTCTACGTGAGCCGCATGGAGCCGGAGAACCATCCGCTGGAGGTCCGCGAAGCCTTCGAACAGGTAACCACTTCGCTGAAGCTGGCGCTCATCGGCGACGCTCCCTACGCGGAGGAATACATCCGGCGCGTGCGCGACACGCGCGACCGTCGAGTGATCATCCCCGGGGCGATCTACGGCGAGGGGTACCGCGAGCTGGGCTCGCACTGCTTTGCGTACATCCACGCCACGGAGGTCGGCGGCACGCATCCGGCGCTGATCGAAGCGATGGGGCGCGGCGCACTGGTGCTCTATCGCAACACGCCGGAAAACGCCGAAGTCGCCGCCGGCGCGGGCATTCCCTTCGAACCCGATGAGCTGGCTTCCAAGCTGCGGTTGGTGCTCGAAATGGCCGAGCCCGAGCGCGAGGACCTCCGCCGCCGCGCCATGGACCGCGTGCGCAAACGCTATTCTTGGGACGCGGTCACCGACGCCTACGAAGAATTGCTGAAGAGCATGGCGGGGAGGACCGCTTACTGAGAAGCAGAGGATTTGGCCGCGGATGAACCACACATGGCCGCAAGGCGGCCACCCGAGATGAATGAAAACTCATGATTTTCTCACTGCAGGTGCGGTGCATGCCACGTGCGGTTCTTGTCACAGAAGACATTGATTGCCGAGGCGATCGGGGAAGCCTATGGCGCAAAAGACCGCTTACTGACGTGCGAAGCTCGGTACTAATCCTGCCGCTCGGAAACGGTGGTGTAGGTCATCATCCCCTCTGGAGTGGCGACTTCCCAGTCGGCGATCAAGCGCCTGCCGTCGCCGGAAACCTTGGCGGCAACTTTGGCCGAGGGAACACCGGCGCGGGTCACGTTCCAGTCGAACGAACGGGCGCCGACCTGCTTCGCGGCCAAAGCATCGCCCATGGTGCTGCCGCGCAACGGGTAGAATTGGCCGTCGAAACGGAACTTCACTTCCGCGTGCACGGTCCGCCCGCTGGAGAGCGTGGTCTCGGCTTCGTAGAGAATGCTGTCCTCGAGCGGGGTGAATTTCACGGTTCCCTCTTGCGGCAGCGGAAGCGGACCGGGTAATGTGGACGTGACGGTCCTGAGCAGCCAGGTTCCCGCCAAGGGAAACGGAGTGCCGGCCGGTGTCATGTCACTTGCCTCCGGTTTCCTTTGTACACCCGCGGGGGAGCGGTGGCAGCGGCCCCAGCCGGGTGAAGTGTGCGGATTCGCACCGGCCTACCGGCTCAAGGGATCTTCAACCCAAGGCGGAGTAGCCTGGATGAGCCGGCCCAGCTCGGGTTCCACCTGCTCCATCTTGCATCTCATTTCCCAGGCGATTTCGCGGTAGCTGAAGTGGCCCTTCACACCGCTGCGCAGGCGCGAGATATATTCCGCCTCGGCAAAGTCCATCTTGAACAGAAAACGGCTTCGGGCCCCGAAGGGCAGCAGGTAATGGGCGCCCGGCGGCGGCAGACGGTGCATGGTCCCGAAGGCCGCCTCCATGGCGCTTTGGTAGACCTCGCCGGCCCCGGCCTCCTCCACCAGCTTCGGGGTGTCGAAGCCCAGTTGGCCCGAATAGGCCTGGCGGAATTTCTGGCACCGGCGGTGGCGGTGCAGGTCGCGGTAAGCGCCCACGTCGATGACGAAGTCGTAGGCATAGAGACCGCCGCGGAAGCCGGCCAGGATCTCGTCGCGGCGCGTGCGCGACCCGAGCGCCACATCGATCACTTCGGCGCGCCGGCGCTCGTTCCAGGCATAGGCGATTTCGTACAGCTCGCGGAAGGGACGATCGGTAACGGGGTAGAGCAACGTGGCGGCGATGTCGGCGGCCACATGCGCGGGCCGCAGCAGGTCCACGCGTTCGACGGGGAGGCCGGCTGGCGCGGGCAGATTCTGCGCGGCCCAGCTCCGCAGGTCCTCGCGGGAGCGCGCGGCGTGTTCATCCGGCTCGGCGTGGCGGGCGAGCGTGGGGGCGAGCGGCTCGGCGGCGGCGCCTGGGTCCCAACGGCAGTCCGGCTCCGCTGCGCAGGCTTCCGCCATCTCTTCGCCGATGGCGCGCAGCTCGCCGTACTCCGACGCCTTGAGGCGGCGAATCTGCTTTTCGAGGGTCCGGATGCTGGTGACCTGGCCGACGTTGGTGGGCACGCCCCAGAAGAGCAGGTAACGGGCGACATCGAAGGCCCGGGCCGCAAGGTTGCGCCGGTAGGCTTCGGGTTTCATGTCCGCCGGGCGCGGCAGGCGCTCGCCCAGGCACGCAAACGCCAACTCCTGCACCTGGCCGTAGGCTGCGAGGAGAGCCTCGCCAGCCGCGCGGTACGCCGCGGCGTCATCCCCGGTAAGCTCGGGCGGCGCGATGAAACCCGAGCGCGAGAAATCCTGGTAGCGGGACGACTTCGCCTGGCCGTCCCACAGTGGCTCCTCTTCGATCTCGGTGGCGGCCAGCTCGGAGATGCCCTCGAAGCAGAGGACCGCATGGCCCAGATCGGCGATGGAAGCATGGCCGTACTGAAAATAGAAGCTCTCGAGAAACTTCTGGGAGTCGTGGGTGCGCACCCATTCGATGGAGTCGCGAATGGAATCGGGCGAGCGGCTGTAGCGGGCCAGGGCATAGGCGCTCTTTTCGGGCGGCATGGGCGCTACGGTGATGACGCGTTTCGAAGAGGTCAAGAAGTTATGATAACGAGGAATGCAGATTCGAATCCAACGCATCCACCCGGACGCGGTCCTCCCGCACTACGTCCACGGGCCAGGGGAAGACGCCGGCATGGACCTCAGGGCGGTGGAAAGCGTCACGCTCGCGCCGGGAGTCCCGCAACTGGTTCCCACCGGCCTCACCGTGGAAGTGCCTCCCGGTTATGAGGCGCAGGTCCGTCCGCGCAGCGGGCTGGCGCTCAAGCACGCCATCACCATGCCCAACGCGCCGGGCACGATCGACCCGGGATATCGCGGCGAGATACGGGTCATCCTGCTGAACCTGGGGAACGAGCCCTACGCGATACACGCGGGCGATCGCATCGCGCAGATGATCGTGGCGCGGTACGAGGCGGTGGAGTGGGTGGAAGGCGAACTGGCCGATTCGGTGCGCGGAGCGGGCGGATTCGGCTCCTCGGGACGCTAGGCGCACACTGAAGGGGTAATGTGTACTGGTAATTCCAAGGTACTACGTGTGGTTTCACTCGACATTCGCATCTCTATAATAAGAAATGTAGGATGCGAAAAACCCTACCAATTGCGGCGTTGATTCTACTTGGGCTGGCGCTGTGGGCCAAGGCGGACACGATCAGCCCGGCGAATTATTCCTATGAAATAAGCCGCATTCAGAAAAGCCAGCCCCCACTAGCCGGCGACATCGACCAGGAGGTCCATTCGACCGATTTCGTTCCTGGGGACTACGCCGACCCACCGGCGCTCGGAATGCCGTTCCTGCAACTCGACGCCGCAAATGCCGACGGAAAGCCCATCGCCGCCTGGTTGCCGGTCTCCCCGCCAGCCGGAGCCTCCGAACCGGCCATGGCCGCGGTGCCCCCGGATCCGGGCGCGGAACCAGTCTCCCAGGTGCTTTCCGGCTTGTCCCTGGTGAGCCTGGGCCTGCTGATTTTGCGGATCCGAAGGGCCGTTCCCCGCAGGGCTCCGGACCGGACCGTGCAGTTTCTTCTTGCCACATTCCCCCATTCGAAGGAAACTAAAGGATCAAGGAGAGGCGGCAATTGGAACGAAACGGGCGCAAGAACTCGCTGGTCATGGAGCCAACCGAGCGTTGGACCCCAAGGGTGGCCAGCGACTTCTATGATGTCGAGAGCTGGGGGAAGGGCTACTTCTCGGTCGGCGACAACGGCCACGTCCGGGTCCATCCCGAAAAGGATCCTAGCCGGTCTATCGACCTGAAGGAGCTGGTCGACACGCTGGTCCTTCGTGGCATCAACCTGCCCATCCTGATCCGTTTTGCCGATATCCTGAAACACCGTCTGGGCGAAATCCACAGCGCCTTCGCCACGGCGATTGCCGAGCACCACTACCAGGGCGAATACATCTGCGTTTACCCCATCAAGGTGAACCAGCAGCGGCAGGTGGTCGAAGAGGTGCTCGAATTCGGCCGGCCCTACCGGTTCGGCCTGGAAGCGGGCTCCAAGCCGGAATTGATGGCCGTCATGGCGATGGCCGATAACGAGACGCCGATCATCTGCAACGGGTTCAAGGACGACGAATACATCGAGATGGCCATGCTGGCCCAGAAGGTGGGGCGCCATATCATCCCGGTGGTCGAGAAGTACACCGAACTGCACCTGATCCTCAAGTATTGCGCGCGCGTGGGTGTGCGGCCGTCCATCGGCCTGCGCGTCAAGCTGGCCAGCCGCGGCTCCGGGCGGTGGAAGACTTCCGGCGGGTACCGCTCCAAGTTCGGTCTCTCCGCCACCGAGGGCATGCGCGCCCTCCAGGAACTGAGGGACCTGGGGATGGCCGATTGCCTCAACCTGCTGCACTTCCACCTGGGCAGCCAAATCACCAACATCCGCCAGATCAAGGGCGCGGTCAACGAAGCCGTCCGGGTGTACGTGGACCTGGCGCGCGCGGGCGCCGGCCTGCGCTACCTGGACGTCGGCGGCGGCCTGGGCATCGACTACGACGGCTCGCAGACCGATTTCGAATCCAGCGTCAACTACACGCTGCAGGAGTACGCCAACGACGTGATCTACCACGTGCAGAACGTGTGCGACGAAGTCGGCGTGGCGCACCCCACTATCGTCACGGAAAGCGGCCGCGCCATCGCGGCATACCACAGCGTGCTGGTCTTCAACGTTTTGGGCGTGTCCGGAATGGGCGACACCGACGTTCCGCCGGAGCCGCCCGCGGATGCGGAGCAGCCCCTGATCGATCTGCAGGAGACCTACCGCGGCCTGACCGCCAAGAACCTGCTGGAGAGCTACCACGACGCACAGCAGGCCCTCGACCAGGCCTTGAACCTGTTCAGCCTCGGCTACCTGTCGCTCGAACAGCGCTGCATCGCCGAGAACCTGTACTGGGCCATCTCCCGCAAGATCCAGAAGCAGGCCCGCGAACTGGAATTTTTCCCGGAAGAGTTGGAAGGCATCGACGCCATGCTCTCCGACACTTATTTCTGCAACTTCTCGCTCTTCCAGAGCATGCCCGACAGTTGGGCGATCAAGCAGCTTTTTCCCATCATGCCGATCCACCGGCTGGAGTCGGAGCCCACGCGGCCGGCCGTCCTGGGGGACATCACGTGCGACTCCGACGGCAAGGTGGACGCGTTCATCGACCGGCGCGACGTGAAGCGCACGCTCCAGCTTCATCCCTTCGAGGGAGGCGACTACTACCTGGGGGCGTTTCTGCTGGGCGCCTACCAGGAGATCCTGGGCGACCTCCACAATCTCTTCGGCGACACCAACGCGGTGCACGTCCGGCTGGGGCCCACCGGCGACGTGATCCTGGATTCCGTGATCAAAGGCGACACCGTGCGCGAGGTGCTGGACTACGTCCAGTTCAAATCGGACTTTCTGGTGGCCCGCCTACGCCGGGACGTGGAGACCGCCCTGCGCGAAGGCCGGCTCAGCTACGAGGAAAGCGGAGCGCTACTGAAGTTCTACGAAGAGGGACTGCACGGATACACGTACCTGGAAGAGGCGCACGAGAAGTAGGGGTCGGCTGATCCGGCAATGCTATTCGCCCATTGGCTGGGGGCCTCTCCCAGAAACCGGTCCGGCTCGCACGCTGGCATCGGGAAAAATCTGTCGCTTTCTCTCAAGTAGATCCTGCCGTGTCCGATGGGTGAAGCTTACAAAGCTCATGCCCGCCTGCGTGTAATTCGCAGGCACGTAGTCGACGACCCGCACATGGATTTTGCCATGCTCCGGAATGGTATTCACGTTGCCCACGAGCAAGCCAATCAACTCCCGCGCGGCAGCCTCCCGCGGCGCTCAAAGGGCCGCTCGACGCCTGGGACCTGCGGGAGAAAGTCATCCGCAAGGCGGAGGCGGTGGCACGGCGGTAGTTGGGCCGTGGAGAAATGAACGAGCAAAGCCAATTTGTGACACGCCGCACGGTCCGCTCCGGTAAGCGACCGGGGCTTTTCCGGCCGCGGCCGGGGAAATGAACGAACGAAGCCAATTTTCAGCAAGTTTTCAAAGAACGATCACGCTGTACGGGGCTGCCCGTGACAGGCGCGGCTTAGATACACGTATCCCGCCCTCTCAAGGAGTTTCGTTGCGGCGGCCGGGGCTTGCCCCAACATCGGACCGGGGCGGAACCTGGAGGGTGCCGCGCCGTGCGTCGTCCGGCCGCCAGTGATTTGAGCCGCATCTTCAAAGGGATCAGCACGCTATTGGGCGTCTTACCTTCGATTCGACGACTGACTCTCAGG